>OGIV01002123.1_pt1 | contig 10382 bp, 9 predicted proteins | sample 1571861 | NCBI WGS metagenome assembly OGIV01 (sample SAMEA2582099, study PRJEB24529) | metagenome | biome: Human gut stool | place: China | collected 2011 | reverse complement strand
AAAGTCAGGGCTTTGTGATTTTTTAAGAATAAGAGAGTTTTGACACACCCTCCTAAGAGATTCTGCCCTTTCAGGGCGTATTGGGTAATTTTCAAACGTACAGGTCGAAGTTATTCCCCTACTCTCTCCACTTCCGCAGCAGGGCGTCGCGACGAAGCTCTGCTTGCTGGCGAAAGGCGAGATAATCGGGAGAGTCGGGATGGAAGGGGCGATGCTGGAGCGCGGCCCGCACGGGTGCCCACTCCTTCATCCATTGCTGCGCACGGGAGGAGAAATAGGCCTCGACAAACCGCTCCCAGAGGTAATCGACAGCCTGCTGCGAGGGATGGAGCATGTCGGGCGCATAGAAGCGGTAGTCGCGGAGTTCGTCGTTCAGCAGCTCATAGGCAGGAAAATACATCACGCCAGGCCCCTCGGCCCGCACCACCTCGTCGGCAGCAAGGAGGAGCGTAGCCTTGGAGAGCTGGCTGCCGTGGTAGCCATACTTGCGGTAGCGGATCGGACTGACAGTCAACACGATACGCACCCCGTCGTTCTGACTGCGCAGGACACTACAAGCCTCGCGCAACGCGTCGGTACAGGCCGCAACACTGAGCGAGCGCTCTTCGAAGAGGCGCTGGGGCCGCTTTTCGCAGTTATCGACGATCTCGCCCGTGGCACGCTCCACATAGACGCGGTTGGTGCCCAACGTGAGCACCACGACATCGGCCGCACACTCCCATCGCCTCACGGTATGGAGGATGCTGACGGGATTGTACATCACGCCAAACGGATTGACAACGGTAGGAAACTGGGCGTCCTCAAACTTCAAACCCATGTTCTGGGCAAAGCAGGAACCCACGAGCAGCAGTCGCTCAAACGGTTCTATCCGCCATTCGGCCTGCGCCACATCGACTACGGTACGAAACTCCATGCGCAAAAATATCTTTTCTCCTTATTATATATACGTCCTCCCCTACCCCGCAGCCGATCCGGCTCGCGCACCAAGGGGAATCGCTGCCACGAAAGTACAACAAATTCCTGGAACGCACAAATAATAGAAAAGAAAAACCTACCAGCCCACCTTTCCTACCAATGGTAGCAGATCGTGGCTACGATATCGAAGGCATAATAGCGATGGCCCAACTTCGAATCGAAGTATCTTTCGTCATCGAATTGTCCGAAACCATGCTCCCAGTCGTATGGCGGATGGTATTTGCATTTGGTGTCCAGCAGGGAGACATGGCTTTGCACGCCAAAGCGCCAGTTCTTGGTCTCGTAATAGACTGCGGGGCGAACGCCCAAGTCAAATTTCCGGTACTCCTGCTTTCCATTAAAGGGATGCGGCAACCACCAGTCCGCTCCCCCATGATACTTCTCGCCGTGGGCCCGGAAGGAAAGCACAGGGCCGCACTCGAGGACGATTCCCTGTCGCTTCTCTCCGCCAAAATGATATTGCACCAGAATGGGGAAATCAATGTAGGTCGATGAGCAGTTGCCCGCGTTCTCGTTGTCATGGCCGAAACCTTTCAGACGCAGGCCCACACCGGGCATCAGGGACCATCGGGAGTCGATGTGGTAGTTGATGCCGTAACCGACGTGGAGGGCGATATTCTGCTCGTCCTCTTTGACGAACTTGTTGACCCAGCCCATTCCCTGGTAGATGTTGTGCTCCCAACGTTTGCTTTGCGCACGGGCAGAAGCAGGTAGGCATAAGAGGACCAGCAATGCGAAAGCGGATTGTATGTATCGTGATTTGTTCATAATTGTTATCTATAGGTATTTACCAATGAAAATTGATCGTGGCCACTACGTCGAAGGCACGATAGGCGTCGTCCAAATCAGGGTTGTAACTGCCAAGTAATCTGTCATTTTTGTTCTTGATGTCGAGCATACCGATATGCGACTGCACGCCAAATCGCCAGTGTCCCGTCTCGTAATAGACGGCAGGACGAACGCCTACGTCTATGTTTTTATATTCCTTCATTCCCCAGTACGGATGTTGAGGACACCATTCCGTTCCAGAATATCTCTCGCTATGAGCCAAAAAGGAGACAACGGGTCCCAATTCGAGAACTATGCCCTGACGCTTCTCGCCGCCAAAATGGTATTGTGCGAGCAGGGGGATATCAATGTAGGTCGATGCGCAGCTCCCCGTATATCCGCTATTGTGACCGAGAGCTTTGGCTCGAATAGCCACGCCAGGCATGACAGACCACTTGGAGGAGAGGTAGTAGTTGATGCCGTAGCCCACATGAAACGCGACAGTCTGGTTGTCGTGGCTGTCAAATTTTTTAGCCATTCCCACACTCTCGTAGAGGTTGTGTTCCCACCGTTTGTTCTGAGCGGAACCGGGGATCGCTGAGCCAGCCAACAGGCAAGCGGCAATCAGTCCGCAAAAGATAGTCGTCTTCATTTTCAAAGCGATATGTAATTAATAGATGCTATAAAAGGTCCAATATCCAGCAATCTCACCAAACTCCTTTCGGTTGAAGCTACATAGGTTTTGGAGGTAAAATCCGTTAAACCCGGGTCCCCAACCAAAATTCACATGCATATATACGTTTTGTTTTAGACCGTTGGGGATGTAGTTGTATCCGTCAATCAAATAACAATGTCTTTTTTCCCCATATCCTGAAACTACCATGACAAATCCGCGCTGATAATCGCGCAAAGTTTTCTTTATATCATCCGTGTTCATGCTCATTGTCATACCCATGTGCAGAAATAAATCTACAGCTTTTAAGGGGGAGGCTTCGCTCCCATTTGCATCGTATTTAGTGTCAACTTGAAGCCCTACAAATTTCACAAGGTATGCCACATTCTCCATCAAATCAGGATGGTTTTTCGAATAGGACTTGTTCTTGAAGGATGCTATATCGGAAAAATCTCTGCCAGGAATAGCGAAGGGGACGCCAGTTAAAGTCATAGCCTGTGATGCTGCTATTGCAACACAACCAGCAGGACACCTTCGAGGACAGAAAAGGTTGAAGGGCTCTCCTTGCTCCCAATCGACACGGATTTTGGGAGCAATATACCGTTCTCTCTCACGGCGCCTTTTTTCTTCTTCTTTCTCTTCATCTGGTCCCCAAACGGGATAGTAATCCTCTATTTTTTCAGGCATGATGGTTTTAAGATAATCTTCTTGCGTAAGGCGATGATACATCTCTGGATAGAAGATTGGTCTGAGTAATTCGTACATCGGATTGTCGCCATTGTTCCTGGTAATAAGAGCCGTAATAGATTCGGAAGGAGTATCTAACATAGCAACAACAGTAGGCGCATCGCTATCAGCAGGAACCATTATTGTACTCGATGAATAGGTTACGCCATACAATAAAGTGTCGGGCAGCACATCGTATGGAACCTTGTCACCAATCTTGCCTGTGAAGCTATCTTTTGTAAGTACTTGTACGGTTGGCTGTGCTTGTGCACGCATAGGATTGGGCTTACTCGAATCTATTTTCATTGAATGAGCCAAAAAGTCTGCAGCAATTGTTTTAGCCTCCTCTATTGTTCGTGTATTAGAGGGGGACATACACTTCTTGGGTGCGACATTCTCAGTTGCGCCTAAGAACTCTCGGTCATTAGAGCAAGAAATGGCACTGAACAATGCGAAAGCCAATACTGACATCTGTTTCAAAAAAAAGGTCTCTTTTTTCATTTCGTTACTGCTTTGGGTTGATACTAAATAGATTTATCGGTGCAAATATAAACAATTAGAAGCATGGAAACAAAATAAAACATATAAAAATAACCAACTTTAACATTATTCATAACAGAGAAACTATAAAAGTTCCTATGTACGACAATGTATTAGCAAAAATAAAAATGAACCTGGAAAAAGTATATTGACTTCATCGGCCGATGAAGTTAACTTCGCAGGCCGATGAAGTTAACTTCGTGGGCTTATGAAGTTAACTTCATTTTTCGAGGATGACAAGCTCCTCTTTTTACGGATCAAGGGGCAGGCGACACGCTCTGCGCGTCGCCTGCCCCTTGATGGCTTCGTCATGCCTTGTTCGGGCCGACTATTTCTTCTCCGTCATCACGCCCTCGACATAGAGGCGGGTGAGCTCGGTCTTGGCGTTGGAGCGGACGGTGATGCTCTTCTTGAAGTGGCCCGGAAACTTGCCCGTGCCGTTGTAGGTCACGGAGATGGTGCCCTTCTGTCCTGGAGCGATCGGCTTCTTGTCGTAGCGCGGCACGGTGCATCCGCAACTCGCCACGACCTGGTTGAGCACCAGGGGCTTGTTGCCGACATTGGTGAAGGTGAATACCGCCTTCTTGACTGGGTTCTCCTCCGAGAACGTGCCAAGATCCTGCGTGACCTTGTCAAACTTGATCTCGGCCTGAGCCAAGGCGGTCGTGAGTCCGAATACGAGCATCACGGCCAATGATAACAGTTTTTTCATATTCTTACTTTTGTCTTAATATTGCCTTTATTCGTTCCGTGGATCGCCATTGCAGGGCCTTGCGTGCAAGAGGCTCACATTCTGAGCCACATGCGACTGTTCTTCGCCAAGGACCAGCCTCGGGCTTTTGCAATCCGCTATAAGTTTAGACGCAGGATCACACGAAAGGTTTACTTCGGAAGAATGCTTTTCTCTCCATTCCTACGAAGCAACCCCATAGAACGTAGCCCTGTGGGCCTTCCTATCGCTTGATGCGGCGGGAGAGTTTGCGGAGCGCCTTGTCGCGGATCTGCCGCACGCGCTCGCGCTTCAGTCCCATGCGCTCGCCGGCCACGGCCATCGTGCAAGCCTCGCCGTCGAGGCCGTAGAGGAGCAGGATGACCCTGCGCTCGCGGTCATCGAGACAGGCGAGCCCCTCAAGCAGCTGCTCGCGCACCACGCCACGGTCGAGGCCTCCGTCGATGGGGATGGCGTTGGCATCCTCGATGATGGAATGGAGCGTGAAGGTGCTATTGCTGCCGACCGGGATCGACTGGTCGAGGGAAAGCGGACGGGGAGCGGTCCTCTCGCCACGCCTTGTGGCCTTGCGCGAGGTGTCCTCCAGGACGTTCTGCTCTTCGATGGCCCGCTCCATGGCCTGACGGATGAAGGGGGCGGCGAAGACCACGAAGCGAACGCCCCGTGAACCGTCAAACTGGGCCGCGGCGTGCATCAGGGCGATATTGCCCTCGCTCACGAGGTCGTCCTCGTCCAGTCCGTGCCCCCGATAGTGGTGGGCCAGGGAGACGACAAACCGCAGGTTGGCCTTCGTCAGTTGTTCGAGCGCGCGGGCGTCGCCTACCTTGATGCGGTCGGCCAGCTGGCGCTCCTCCTCATCGCTCAGAAGCTGCTCCTGGGCAATGTTGTCTATGTACTGCTCATTGATTGCCATAAGAAAATATCCTTTGCGGCACGGGGCGAGGCGAGCCCTCCCCGCGCCAGGTGTTGCACATGGATCCTACGCCTTCGACTTCTTGGCACGTCCGATGAGCCATTTGGCCACAAACCAAACGACGGCCACGGCCACCAGGGCGAGGATGACGATCTTGATGTGGTGGCTATACTCCATGATCTTGCCCTCCAGCTCGTTGGGCGCGATGATCGTGGAGAGATACCAGCCGAGGAGCGCCAGGATGGCGTGCCAGGCGCCTGCGCCGATGGTGGTATAGAGAAGAAACTTCCAGTAGTTCATCCGGGCCAGTCCGGCGGGAATGGAGATGAGGTGGCGGATGCCGGGGATGAGACGGCCCGTGATGGTCGCCACCATACCGTGGTTGTCGAAGTAGCGCTCGCTCTTCTCCACCTTCTCCTGCGTGAGCAGGCAGAGGCGGCCGAGGCGGCTGTTGGCGAAGCGGTAGATGAGCGGGCGGCCCAGATAGTAGCCCGCCAGGTAGTTGATGGTGGCGCCACAGTCGGCTCCGATCGTCGCAAAGACGATGACCCACCAGGTGTTGAGATCCTTGCCCGCATGAGCGAAATAGGCCGCCGGCGTGACGACCAGCTCAGAAGGCACGGGGATGACGGTACTCTCAAGCAGCATCAGAAACCAAACCCACGCGTAGTTGAGATGCTCGATGATAAACTGAAAAAAGCTAAAATTGTCCATGATTGGGCTTTGGGGGGATGATTGGTTTTTGAGGAGTCAGCGAAGGCCAGTCGGCCATGTCGCTCCCGATCGGGAACAGGCTGCTCAGCATGAGCTGCGCCTCGTCGGGGTTGCGCTTGATGGCCTGCTGGAGATAGTGGTGGAAGTCTTCCATCTGATCGACCTCCAGGGCCATCAGGGCCATGTAGGACCAGTAGTGCTTGTTGTTCTTGCCCAGCAGGGCGAAGACGCGCTTGAGCTGCGGGTAGAGGCGCGGAAGATACTTCGTGCCGGCGAAACAGAAGTAAATCGCCATGAAGAACATCAATTGGTCCTTGCACGTCCAGATCGCATCGTCGAGCCACTGGTAGGACTCCTCGTCGCGACCCAGGGCCGTGAGACAGATGGCCACGGTCAGGGACGAGAGACCATCGGTCTCCTTCTTGAGCAGGTCGTTGTTGCTCTTGAAGAGCTCCAGGGCCTCCTCGTAGTGCTCCATGGCGACCAGCGCTCCACCCTTGAGGTAGATGGCCTTGGCGTTCTGCGGATCGATGGCGATGGCGTAGTCGCACGACTCGACACACTCTTTGTTGTGCTGCTTCGACTTCTGCGCTTGTGCCAGGTCGAGCCAGCGATCGACGTTGTAGGGTTCGTCGTTGGTGAGCTCCTCCAGCAGTCGCTCGCCCTCGCCATCGACGTCGTGCAGGCCCGAGAAGACCAGCACCTTGCCCTTGATGCTCTTGTAGTCGGGATGCTTGCGGTCCTTGACCAAGTCGAGCCAGGAGAGGGCCAGTTCCGTGAGGCGGTAGTCGTCCATCATCTGGGCCACGTCGAGGGCAAACTCGTCCTTATCCTTCTTGCTGAGTTCGGCGTAGCGAGCGCGGAGATAGTTCTCCATCGTGCCGATCTCCTCCTTGTGGATCAGGATCTCCGCCACGAGGTAGTAGTATTCCACGTCGGTCTTGTCCTCCACGAGGTCGGCATAGGCCTGGGCCTGGTCGGGATCGTCCTCCACCGAGAGCGCATAGCGCGCCTTGAAGGCCAGCGGCTCTACGGCGCCAGGATAGAGGTTGAGGGTGAAGTCGGAGACCTCCATCGCCTTGTCGTTCTTACCCTGGACGGCATAATACTGGATGATGTCGCCCAGTTCGCTCGCCATGAAATAGTCGGAGACGCCCGTCCGGCGCGCCTTCTGGTAGCGTCGGAGCAGTTTGCGAAACTCCTTGGTGTTGTAATATTCCTCCATGTGATATCGTTATGGTCGTGGCCACGGGTCGCACGGGCTTCCCGGGGCCACGGCTGAAACATTCTGAATTTGAGGGCCTGCGCAGACTGATTGGCCATGGGGCGCGCAAGTCCTGCTGGGGCTGGCAGGGGCCTATTTCTTGGCTCCGCCGCCCTGCTTCTTGGCCCAGGCGTCCTTCAGACCCACGGTCTTGTTGAAGACGAGGTGGTCGGCGGTACTGTCGAGGTCCATCATGAAATAACCGATGCGCTGGAACTGCAGGTAGTCGCCAGGATGCTTCTCGGCGAGGTAGGGCTCCACGTAGCAGCCCTTGTTCACGCGCAGGCTATCGGGATTGAGCAGCTCGCGGAAGTCGCGGTCGTCGGCAGAGGGGTTCTCCACGCAGAAGAGGAGGTCGTACTCGCGCACCTCGGCGGGCAGGCAGTGGGAGGCGCTCACCCAGTGGATGGTGCACTTGACGCGGCGGTTGGCGCCCGCCATGCCACTCTTGCTCTCGGGGTCGTACTCGGCCTGGATCTCCGTGATGCGTCCCTCGGCATCCTTCGTGCAGCCCGTACACTTCACGATATAGGCGTTCTTGAGGCGCACCTCGCGGCCTGGCGCCAGGCGGAAGAACTTCTTTGGGGCGTCCTCCATGAAGTCGGCACGCTCGATCCACAACTCCTTGGAGAAGGTGATGGTATGGGTGCCGTCGGCCTCGTTCTCGGGATTGTTGATGGCCTCCATCTCCTCGGTCTCGCCGTCAGGATAGTTGGTGATGACGAGCTTCACGGGGTCGAGGACGGCACTCACGCGGCAGGCTTTCTTGTTGAGGTCGTCGCGGACGGCAGCCTCCAGGAGGGCCACGTCGTTGAGGGCGTCAAACTTCGTGTAGCCGATGGAGTCAATAAACTTGCGGATGCTCTCCGGGGAGTAGCCACGACGGCGCATGCCACAAAGGGTCGGCATGCGGGGATCGTCCCATCCGCTGACCATGTGCTCATCGACAAGCGTATGGAGTTTGCGCTTCGACATGACGGTATAGGTGAGGTTGAGGCGGTTGAACTCGATCTGTCGCGGACGGTTGTCGGCGAGATTGTCAGCCGTGCCGTCCTTCTCCTTCAGATAGTCGATGAAGAGATCGTAGAGCGGACGGTGGGGCACAAACTCCAAGGTGCAGATGGAGTGGGTCACGCCCTCGAAGTAGTCGCTCTGACCGTGAGCGAAATCGTACATCGGGTAGCAGTTCCACTTCGTTCCCGTGCGGTGGTGCGGGGTCTTGATGATGCGGTAGATAATCGGGTCGCGGAAGTGCATGTTGGGATTGGCCATGTCGATCTTGGCGCGCAGCACCATGCTACCTTCCTCGGCCTCGGGCGAGTTCATCTGCTCGAAGAGGCGCAGGCTCTCCTCCACGGGACGGTCGCGGTAGGGGCTGGCCGTTCCGGGCTCGGTCGGCGTGCCCTTCTGCTCGGCGATCTGCTCGGCCGTCTGCTCATCGACATAGGCGTGGCCGTTGCGGATCATCCACAGGGCGAAGTCCCAGAGGCGCTCGAAATAGTCGCTCGCGTAGTAGATGTTGCCCCACTTGAAACCGAGCCAACTGATGTCCTGGAGGATGTTCTCCACATACTCGTTGTTTTCCTTGCTGGGGTTGGTATCGTCGAAGCGGAGGTTGCACACGCCATTGTAGTGCTCGGCCACGCCGAAGTCCATACAGATAGCCTTGGCATGGCCAATATGCAGGTAGCCATTGGGCTCAGGCGGGAAGCGCGTCTGAATGCGGCCGCCGTTCTTGCCTTCGGCCAGGTCTTCTTCTATCAGTTGCTCCACGAAGCTGATACTGCGCTTCGGTTCTTCCGTGTTGTTCTCTACTGTTGTCATATTGTTGTCTTGTCTATTTTTCTTGTGTTGTCTGTTTTATGATGCAAAGGTAGCATATTTTTCTCTTTCCACATTCACGAGGGCCATCTATAATGGCGAGAAAACGTTAAATTTAGGGTTTATTCAGAAAACATAGAAAATTAAGGGCAAAAAATTTGGTAGAACGAAAAGAAAACCCTACCTTTGCAGCCGTTATCCTGAATACAATCTTTTTACCTTAAAAGACTAATACCTATTGAGATTGAATGCCCCCGCTGAGAAGCGACGGGCATTTCTTTTTTTTCGCCCCCTTTCTTTTTCAGACCATTCCCTTTTGTACCATTTCTGCTCACTCCGACAAACCATTTTCCTGCTTTTTCTCCCCACAGACTTTGTTCTATAGCTTATTTTTAACTAACTTTGCATCGCCAAACGGGCCCTTGCGCGTCCGCGCGGCGCAAGAACGATCAAATCAAGATAATCATGGACATCAAAAACAGAAGAACCATCCGTCGATACACCACCCAAGAGGTGGACAACCAGCTCCTCACACGCCTGCTAAAGGAGGCCAGCCAGACGCCCACAATGGGCAACCTCCAGCTTTATAGCGTCGTCGTCACCCGCGACGCTGCTGCCAAGCAACGACTGGCACCAGCCCACTTCAACCAACCGATGGTGACGCAGGCGCCCGTCGTACTGACCTTCTGCGCCGACTTCCGCCGCACCACGCTCTGGGCCAAAGAGCGCCAGGCAACGCCGGGCTACGACAACTTCCTCTCCTTCATCAATGCCGCCACCGACACCCTACTCTACTGCCAGTCGTTCTGCAACCTCGCCGAGGCCGAGGGACTGGGCACCTGCTTCCTCGGCACGACGGTCTATCAGCCCGACGCGCTCATCGACGCCCTGCAACTGCCTCGCCTCGTCATGCCCGTAGCCACCATCACGCTGGGCTGGCCCGACGAGCAACCTGCCCTGCAAGACCGACTGCCCATCGAGGCCATCCTCCACGAGGAACACTACCACGACTACACGCCGGCCTCGATCGATCGCTGCTATGCGGAGAAGGAGAGCCTGGAGGTGAACCGCGAGTTTGTGAGGATCAACCACAAGGAGACGCTGGCTCAGGTCTTCACCGACCTACGCTATACGAAGAAGGACAACGAGGCAATGTCTGACGGACTGATCAAGGCTTTGCGCCGACAGGGCTTCATGAACTAAATACCCCAGTTCGGGATAAGAAATAGTTCATAAAAAAGTTGGTAGTCTCACAAAT
>OGIV01002116.1_pt1 | contig 10406 bp, 10 predicted proteins | sample 1571861 | NCBI WGS metagenome assembly OGIV01 (sample SAMEA2582099, study PRJEB24529) | metagenome | biome: Human gut stool | place: China | collected 2011 | reverse complement strand
CCAGAGGAGTGGTGAATGAAAGGTACCATCTTCGCCGTTGCGCTCAATCATCGCAGCCAGCTCGACGCCTGGCGCGAGGCGTTTCAACAGGCCCCCTACAAGACGCCGCCGAAAACCGCGGTCTGGTTTATCAAGCCGCGCAATACCGTAATTGGCGATGGCGAAGCGATCCCGTATCCGCAGGGCGAGACCGTACAAAGCGGCGCAACGGTGGCGCTGATTGTCGGCAAAACCGCGCGTAAAGTGGCGGCGGAAGAGGCGGCGAACTATATCGCTGGCTACGCGCTGGCTAACGATGTGAGTCTGCCGGAAGAGAGTTTTTATCGCCCGGCGATCAAAGCCAAATGCCGGGATGGCTTCTGCCCCATCGGCGCGCTGTCGGCGGTACGCAACGTCGATAACCTGACCATCATCACCGAAATCAACGGCCGCGAGGCGGATAGCTGGCATACCGGCGATCTGCAGCGTAATGCCGCGCAGCTGCTGAGCGCCTTGAGCGAGTTCGCCACCCTCAATCCCGGCGACGCGATCCTTATCGGCACGCCCCACTCCCGCGTCACGCTGCGCCCCGGCGACCGGGTACGTATTCTCGCCGACGGTTTCCCGGCGCTCGAAAACCCGGTTGTCGCAGAAGGAGAGCTGGCATGAAACAGGCACGCATTGAATGGCAAGGACAGGTACGCGACGTGCTGGTCAATGAACGCGACCAGGTGCGCCTGGACGATGGCACGGTATTAAAAGAAGGTGAATTCCGCTGGCTGCCGCCCGCCGACGGCACGCTGTTCGCGCTGGGGCTGAATTACGCCGATCACGCCAGCGAGCTGGAATTTAAACCGCCAACCGAGCCGTTGGTGTTTATCAAAGCGCCGAACACCTTTACTGGCCACCAGCAGCAGTCGGTACGCCCGGATAACGTCGAATACATGCACTACGAAGCCGAACTGGTGGTGGTGATCGGGAAAACCGCGCGCCGCGTCAGCGAAGCCGAGGCCATGGATTATGTCGCTGGCTATACCGTGTGCAACGACTACGCGATCCGCGACTATCTGGAAAACTACTACCGCCCGAACCTGCGGGTGAAAAGCCGCGACACCCTGACGCCGATCGGCCCGTGGATCGTCAGCAAAGAGGCGATCCCGGATCCGCATAATCTGGCCCTGCGCACCTGGGTCAACGGCGAGCTGCGCCAGCAGGGCACCACCGCCGATCTGATCTTCAGCATCCCGTTCCTCATCGCTTATTTAAGCGAATTTATGACCCTGCAACCGGGCGACATGATCGCCACCGGCACGCCGAAAGGGCTATCCGATGTGGTGCCGGGCGACGAGGTGATCGTTGAAGTCGAGGGCGTGGGCCGCCTGGTCAACCATATCATCAGCCAGCAAGCGTATGAGGAGACACTGTCATGAAAAAGATTAACCATTGGATTAACGGTAAAAACGTTGCCGGCGCAGACTATTTTCATACCACCAACCCGGCCACCGGCGAGGTACTGGCTGAAGTCGCCTCCGGCGGCGAAGCCGAAATCAACCAGGCGGTAGCGGCGGCGAAAGAGGCCTTCCCGAAGTGGGCTAACCTGCCGATGAAAGAGCGCGCGCGCCTGATGCGCCGCCTGGGGGATCTGATCGATCAGAACGTCCCGAAGATCGCGGCGATGGAAACCGCCGATACCGGCCTGCCTATCCACCAGACCAAAAACGTGCTGATCCCGCGGGCGTCGCATAACTTCGAATTTTTCGCCGAAGTGTGCCAGCAGATGAACGGCAAGACCTATCCGGTCGATGACAAGATGCTCAACTACACCCTCGTGCAGCCGGTTGGCGTCTGCGCGCTGGTGTCGCCGTGGAACGTGCCGTTTATGACCGCCACCTGGAAGGTGGCGCCGTGCCTGGCGCTGGGGAATACCGCGGTGCTGAAAATGTCCGAACTGTCGCCGCTGACCGCCGATCGTCTGGGCGAGCTGGCGCTGGAAGCCGGGATCCCGGCTGGCGTACTCAATGTGGTGCAGGGCTACGGCGCCACCGCCGGCGACGCGCTGGTGCGCCATCATGATGTGCGCGCCGTCTCCTTCACCGGCGGCACCGCCACCGGCCGCAACATCATGAAAAACGCCGGTCTGAAAAAGTACTCCATGGAGCTGGGCGGAAAATCGCCGGTGCTGATTTTTGAAGATGCCGATATCGAGCGCGCGCTTGACGCCGCGCTGTTCACCATCTTCTCGATCAACGGCGAACGCTGCACCGCCGGCTCGCGCATCTTTATTCAGCAGAGTATCTACCCCGAGTTCGTTAAACGCTTCGCCGAGCGCGCCAATCGCCTGCGCGTAGGCGATCCGACCGATCCGAACACCCAAGTCGGCGCGCTGATTAGCCAGCAGCACTGGGAGAAAGTGTCCGGCTACATTCGCCTCGGCATCGAAGAGGGGGCCACCCTGCTGGCCGGCGGCGCGGATAAACCGTCCGACCTGCCGGCGCATCTGAAAGCCGGCAACTTCCTGCGCCCGACGGTGCTGGCGGATGTCGACAACCGTATGCGCGTCGCCCAGGAAGAGATTTTTGGCCCGGTCGCCTGCCTGCTGCCGTTCAAAGACGAAGCGGAAGGGCTGCGCCTGGCGAACGATGTGGAATACGGCCTGGCGTCGTATATCTGGACCCAGGACGTCAGCAAAGTGCTGCGTCTGGCGCGCGGTATTGAAGCCGGGATGGTGTTCGTCAACACCCAGAACGTGCGCGACCTGCGTCAGCCGTTCGGCGGCGTGAAGGCCTCCGGCACCGGCCGCGAAGGCGGTGAGTACAGCTTTGAAGTGTTCGCCGAAATGAAAAACGTCTGCATCTCGATGGGCGACCATCCGATCCCGAAATGGGGAGTCTGATATGGGTAAGTTAGCGTTAGCAGCAAAAATCACTCACGTGCCGTCGATGTATCTGTCTGAGCTGCCGGGGAAAAACCACGGCTGCCGTCAGGGCGCGATCGACGGGCATAAAGAAATTGGCAAGCGCTGCCGTGAAAGGGGCGTCGATACCATTATCGTGTTTGATACCCACTGGCTGGTCAACAGCGCCTACCACATCAACTGCGCCGACCATTTTCAGGGCGTCTACACCAGTAACGAACTGCCGCATTTCATTCGCGACATGACCTACGACTACGACGGCAACCCGGAGCTGGGCCAGCTTATCGCCGACGAGGCGGTGAAGCTCGGGGTGCGTGCCAAAGCGCACAATATTCCCAGCCTGAAGCTGGAGTACGGCACCCTGGTGCCGATGCGCTACATGAACAGCGATAAGCACTTCAAGGTGGTATCTATCTCTGCTTTCTGTACCGTTCACGACTTTGCCGATAGCCGCAGGCTGGGCGAAGCGATCCTCAAAGCCATTGAGAAATACGACGGCACCGTGGCGGTGCTGGCCAGCGGTTCGCTGTCGCACCGCTTTATCGACGACCAGCGCGCCGAAGAGGGGATGAACAGCTATACCCGCGAGTTTGATCATCAGATGGATGAGCGCGTGGTGAAGCTGTGGCGCGAGGGCAAATTCAAAGAGTTCTGCACCATGCTGCCGGAGTATGCCGACTACTGCTACGGCGAAGGCAACATGCACGACACGGTGATGCTGCTCGGTCTGCTGGGTTGGGATAAATACGACGGCAAAGTGGAGTTTATCACCGAGCTATTCGCCAGCTCCGGTACCGGCCAGGTTAACGCCGTGTTCCCGTTGCCAGCGCAGGCGTAAGGGGGCCCCATGCCGCATTTTATCGCCGAATGTACCGACAACATCCGCGAGCAGGCCGATCTGCCTGGGCTGTTCGCCAAAGTCAACGAGGCGCTGGCCGCCACCGGCATCTTTCCCATCGGCGGGATCCGCAGCCGCGCCCACTGGCTGGATACCTGGCAGATGGCCGACGGCAGGCAGGATTACGCCTTCGTGCATATGACCCTGAAGATCGGCGCCGGGCGCAGCCTGGAGAGCCGTCAGGACGTGGGAGATATGCTGTTCGCGCTGATCAAATCCCACTTCGCGACGCTAATGGAGAGCCGCTATCTGGCGCTGTCGTTCGCCATGGAAGAGCTCGACCCGACGCTGAACTACAAACAGAACAACGTGCACGCGTTATTTAAATAATGTGCAAATTGCCCGGTGGCGCTGCGCTTACCGGGCCTACAACGGCCATGAATTTGTAGGCCGGATAAGCGAAGCGCCATCCGGCAATGCAATGCCACAGGAATCTCTATGCTCGATAAACAGACCCGTACCCTGATTGCCCAGCGGCTGAACCAGGCCGAAAAGCAGCGTGAACAGATCCGCGCGATCTCGCTGGATTATCCGTCGATCACCATTGAGGACGCCTACGCCGTCCAGCGCGAGTGGGTCGAGATGAAGATCGCCGAAGGCCGCGTGCTCAAAGGCCACAAGATCGGCCTGACCTCTAAAGCGATGCAGGCCAGTTCGCAGATCAGCGAGCCGGACTACGGCGCGCTGCTCGACGATATGTTCTTTCACGACGGCAGCGATATTCCCACCGACCGCTTTATCGTGCCGCGTATTGAAGTCGAGCTGGCCTTCGTGCTGGCCAAACCGCTGCGCGGCCCGAACTGCACGCTGTTTGATGTCTACAACGCCACCGACTACGTTATCCCGGCGCTGGAGCTTATCGACGCGCGTTGCCACAACATCGACCCGGAAACCCAGCGTCCGCGCAAAGTGTTCGACACTATCTCCGATAACGCCGCCAACGCCGGGGTGATCCTCGGCGGCCGGCCGATTAAACCGGACGAGCTCGACCTGCGCTGGATCTCCGCCCTGCTGTATCGCAACGGCGTGATTGAAGAGACCGGCGTCGCCGCGGGCGTACTCAATCATCCGGCCAACGGCGTGGCGTGGCTGGCCAACAAACTGGCGCCATACGATGTCCAGCTCGAAGCCGGGCAGATTATCCTCGGCGGCTCCTTCACCCGCCCGGTCCCGGCGCGCAAGGGCGATACCTTCCACGTCGACTACGGCAACATGGGCGCCATCAGCTGCCGCTTTGTTTGAGGAGAGCAACATGAACAACGCATTTAAAGAGGCGCTCGAGGCCGGGCGTCCGCAAATCGGCCTGTGGCTTGGGCTGTGCAGCAGCTACAGCGCCGAACTGCTGGCCGGCGCGGGCTTCGACTGGCTGCTGATCGACGGCGAACACGCGCCCAACAATGTACCAACGGTGCTGACCCAGCTGCAGGCCATTGCGCCCTACCCCAGCCAGCCGGTGGTGCGTCCGTCGTGGAACGATCCGGTGCAGATCAAACAGCTGCTGGATGTCGGCGCGCAAACCCTGCTGGTGCCGATGGTGCAGAACGCCGAAGAAGCGCGGCTGGCGGTCAGAGCCACCCGCTACCCGCCAGCCGGCATCCGCGGCGTCGGTAGCGCGCTGGCCCGCGCCTCGCGCTGGAATCGCGTCCCGGATTATATCCACCGGGCCAATGACGCCATGTGCGTACTGGTGCAGATTGAGACCCGCGAAGCGCTGAAAAATCTGCCGCAGATCCTCGATGTCGAAGGGGTGGATGGCGTGTTTATCGGCCCGGCGGATCTCAGCGCTGATATGGGCCACGGCGGCAACCCACAACACCCGGAAGTGCAGGCCGCCATTGAAGATGCCATCCAGCAAATCCGCCAGGCCGGAAAGGCGCCGGGGATCCTGATGGCCAATGAACAGCTGGCGAAACGCTATCTCGAACTGGGCGCGCTGTTCGTCGCCGTCGGCGTCGATACCACCCTGCTGGCCCGCGGCGCAGAAGCGCTGGCGGCCCGGTTTACCCACAACGCAACCACCACAACCGATAACAATAAATCCGTCTATTGAACGGATAATGTGGAGCGCAACATGACTACCTCTACCCTGCAACACAATGATAATAAAGCCGTTGAAGTAGAAAACCGGGTGATCAAAAAGCTGTTCCGCCGCCTGATTACCTTCCTGTTTGTTCTCTTTGTTTTCTCATTTTTGGATCGAATTAATATCGGCTTCGCCGGTCTGACGATGGGTAAAGATCTCGGCCTGACCTCCACCATGTTCGGCCTGGCGGCGACGCTGTTCTATGTCACCTACGTGCTGTGCGGGATCCCCAGCAATATCATGCTGGCGAAAGTCGGCGCGCGCCGTTGGATCGCCGGGATCATGGTGGTCTGGGGGATCGCCTCGACCTGCACCATGTTCGCCACCAGCCCGCATACGCTGTACATCCTGCGGATGCTGGTCGGCATCGCCGAAGCCGGTTTTCTGCCGGGGATCCTCGTCTATCTGACCTGGTGGTTCCCGGCCTACCATCGTGCCCGCGCCAACGCCCTGTTTATGATCGCCATGCCGGTGACCATGATGCTCGGCTCGATACTTTCCGGCTATATCCTGGCGCTCGACGGCCTGTGGAACCTGAAAGGCTGGCAGTGGCTGTTTCTGCTGGAAGGCCTGCCGTCGGTGGTGCTCGGCGTCGTCACCTGGTTCTTCCTCAACGACACGCCGGATAAAGCCAACTGGCTGGATAACGAAGAGAAACAGGCGCTGAAGGCGATGATCGATCGCGAGCGGGAACATGCGGCGATCGTCCCGGCTTCGCCGCGTTCCACGCTGCGCGAAGTACTGACGCCAGCGGTGCTGATGTATACCCTCGCCTACTTCTGCCTGACCAATACCCTCAGCGCCATTAATATCTGGACGCCGCAGATCCTGCAGAGCTTCAACACCGGCAGCAGCAACATCATGATTGGCCTGCTGGCGGCGATCCCGCAGTTCTGCACTATTTTCGGCATGATCTGGTGGAGCCGCCGATCCGACCGCCGCAAAGAGCGCAAGATGCATACCATCCTGCCCTACCTGTTCGCCGCGGCAGGTTGGCTGCTGGCTTCGGCAACGCACCACAGCCTGATCCAACTGATCGGCATTATTATGGCTTCGGTGGGATCCTTTACCGCGATGGCCATTTTCTGGACCACCCCGGATCGGGTGATCAGCCTGCAATCGCGCGCGGTGGCGCTGGCGGTGATCAACGCCATCGGCAACGTCGGCTCTGCCGTCAGCCCGCTGTTGATCGGCATTTTGCGCGATACCACCGGCAGCTTTAGCTCCGGGCTGTGGTTTGTCGCCGGTTTACTGATCGTCGGTGCGCTGGTGCTTACCCGCATTCCAATGAGCCAGCGTGAGGACGCCGCCGCCGCGCCGGGATTAGCGGCGCAAAAAGGCCACTAAGGAGCGGGTATGTGCCAGCATTCAATCGCCAACATCGACATCAATAAAGATTACGACGAGAGTCTGGGCACCGAAGAGGTGCACTATCAGTCGTTTGCCCGCATGGCGGCCTTTTTTGGCCGCGACATGCAGGCGCATCGCCACGACCGCTATTTCCAGATGCACTACCTTGATACCGGACAGATTGAGCTGCAGCTTGATGACCATCGCTATTCGGTGCAGGCGCCGCTGTTTGTGATAACGCCGCCCTCGGTACCGCACGCCTTTATTACCGAGTCCGATAGCGATGGCCATGTGTTGACGGTCCATGAGGAGCTGATCTGGCCGCTGCTGGAGGTGCTTTATCCCGGCACGCGGGAGACCTTCGGCCTGCCGGGGATCTGCCTGTCGCTGGCGGATAAACCCGACGAGCTGGCGGCGTTGGCCCACTACTGGCAGCTGATTCGCCGGGAATCTACCGCCCAGTTGCCGGGGCGGGAGCATACCCTGGCGCTACTGGCGCAGGCGGTCTTTACCCTGCTGCTGCGTAACGCAAAGCTCGACGATCACGCCGCCAGCGGGATGCGCGGCGAGCTGAAGCTATTCCAGCGCTTTAACCAGATGATCGACAGCCACTACCATCAGCACTGGACGGTACCGGATTACGCCAGGGAGCTGCATCTGACCGAATCGCGGTTGACCGACATCTGTCGCCGCTTCGCCAACCGTTCGCCGAAGCGGCTGATATTTGACCGTCAGCTGCGCGAGGCGAAGCGCCTGCTGCTGTTCTCCGATAGCGCGGTCAATGAGATTGCCTGGCAGCTGGGGTTTAAAGACCCCGCCTATTTTGCGCGCTTTTTTAGCCGCCAGCTCGGCTGCTCGCCCAGCAGCTACCGGGCGCAAAAAGTACCTGTGTCGTAATACCCGGCGGCGCTGCGCTTGCCTGGGCTATAGACCGTAGGGCGGGTCAGCGCCGCGCCAGCCGGTAAAAGTTGCAGAGATCACAAAATTCACTCCCGCCTGAAAAGTACCCGCCGTTGTCGCAAACGTCCCTTCACGACAAGCGCAATAACCGCTTCAATTAAACAACAAAAACAAAACATATATTTAACATCATTATTCCGATAAATACTGAAGAGGCCCCTATGAAACCTGAAGATTTCCGCGCCGACGCGAAACGCCCGTTAACTGGCGAAGAGTATTTAAAAAGCCTGCAGGATGGCCGCGAAATTTATATCTACGGCGAGCGCGTGAAAGACGTCACCACCCACCCGGCCTTCCGTAATGCCGCGGCCTCCGTCGCTCAGCTGTACGATGCGCTGCATAAACCGGAGATGCAGGATTCCCTGTGCTGGGGCACCGATACTGGCAGCGGTGGCTACACCCATAAATTCTTCCGCGTGGCGAAAAGCGCCGACGATCTGCGCCAGCAGCGCGACGCCATCGCCGAATGGTCTCGCTTAAGCTACGGCTGGATGGGCCGCACCCCGGACTACAAAGCCGCCTTCGGCTGCGCGCTGGGCGCCAACCCGGCGTTTTACGGCCAGTTCGAGCAGAACGCCCGCAACTGGTACACCCGCATTCAGGAAACCGGCCTGTACTTCAACCACGCGATCGTCAACCCGCCGATCGACCGCCACAAGCCGGCTGATGAAGTGAAGGATGTCTACATCAAGCTGGAAAAAGAGACCGATGCCGGGATCATCGTCAGCGGCGCGAAAGTGGTCGCCACCAACTCGGCGCTGACCCACTACAACATGATCGGCTTCGGCTCCGCACAGGTGATGGGCGAGAACCCGGACTTCGCGCTGATGTTCGTCGCGCCGATGGATGCCGAAGGCGTCAAGCTTATCTCCCGCGCCTCCTATGAGATGGTCGCCGGCGCGACCGGATCGCCGTACGACTATCCGCTTTCCAGCCGTTTCGACGAGAACGACGCGATTCTGGTAATGGATAAGGTGCTGATCCCATGGGAGAACGTACTAATTTATCGCGACTTTGACCGCTGCCGTCGCTGGACCATGGAAGGCGGTTTCGCCCGCATGTACCCGCTGCAGGCCTGCGTGCGCCTGGCGGTAAAACTCGACTTTATCACCGCCCTGCTGAAACGTTCTCTGGAATGTACCGGCACCCTCGAATTCCGCGGCGTGCAGGCCGACCTTGGCGAAGTGGTTGCGTGGCGCAACATGTTCTGGGCGTTAAGCGATTCCATGTGCTCGGAAGCGACGCCGTGGGTCAACGGCGCATGGCTGCCGGATCACGCCGCGCTGCAGACCTATCGCGTGATGGCGCCGATGGCCTACGCCAAGATCAAGAACATCATCGAGCGTAACGTCACCAGCGGCCTGATTTATCTGCCGTCCAGCGCCCGCGATCTGAACAACCCGCAGATCGATCAGTATCTGGCGAAGTACGTGCGCGGCTCCAACGGTATGGATCACGTTGAACGTATCAAGATCCTCAAACTGATGTGGGACGCCATCGGCAGCGAATTCGGCGGCCGCCATGAACTGTATGAGATCAACTACTCCGGTAGCCAGGATGAAATTCGCCTGCAGTGTCTGCGCCAGGCGCAGAGCTCCGGCAATATGGACAAAATGATGGCGATGGTCGACCGCTGCCTGTCCGAGTACGACCAGAACGGCTGGACGGTGCCGCATCTGCACAATAACGCTGATATCAACATGTTGGATAAGCTGCTGAAGTAATTCACAGCGGGAGGTCATAATGCAATTAGATGAACAACGCCTGCGTTTTCGCGATGCCATGGCCAGCCTGTCGGCTGCGGTTAACGTTGTCACCACCGCAGGCGAAGCCGGCCGCTGCGGCATTACCGCCACGGCGGTATGCTCGGTGACGGATACGCCGCCATCGGTGATGGTTTGTATCAACGCCAACAGCGCGATGAACCCGGTGTTTCAGGGCAACGGCAAGTTGTGCATCAACGTGCTGAACCACGAACAGGAAATCATGGCCCGTCATTTCGCCGGGATGACCGGGGTGACGATGGAAGAACGGTTTGCCCTCAGCGGCTGGCAGCAGGGCGCGCTCGGACAGCCGGTACTGAAGGGTTCGCTGGCCAGCCTCGAAGGCGAGATTAGCCAGGTGCAAACCATTGGTACCCACCTGGTGTATCTGGTGGAGATCCGCAATATTACCCTGAGCCCGCAAGGGCACGGCCTGATTTACTTTAAACGCCGTTTCCA
>OGIV01002104.1_pt1 | contig 10468 bp, 9 predicted proteins | sample 1571861 | NCBI WGS metagenome assembly OGIV01 (sample SAMEA2582099, study PRJEB24529) | metagenome | biome: Human gut stool | place: China | collected 2011 | reverse complement strand
GAGGCCGGCATGGACGAGCATCTCTCGAAGCCCGTGGACATCGCCATGCTTGAGCAGGTGGTGCGGCGCTTCCGTATTACCCCCCCCGCCGATAAATAGCGGTCGGTCGCGCTTTATGCGCAGCGCTCCCCCACCCTCGCCATTTGCCGCCAAAACAGGCGCACTGTAAAAAGAAAGCCGAGCAGAAGCCGCCCTTCCGGGTGACTTCTGCTCGGTTATTTTTATAGCTTACGGTGCCATGCGGCAGGGGCGCATGGCTCTGCTCAGGTGCGCAGCAGGGTGCCGCGCAGACTTTCCAGCGCGGCAAGGCGTGCGCTGATGGCAAACATCGCGGCATGGGTCAACTGCTCGGACTTCGCATCAAACGGAATGATGCGTGCCAGCACCGTGCTGTGATCCACAGCATCAAAAAGGACGCCCGCCCTGCGGCAAAGCTCGACCGTGCGGTTGGCGCAGCCCGGCATCGTGCATAATGCGGCCACGGCATCCTCCGCAGGCGTGGGGCGTGCCGCGCCGGTATCACTAAGCTCCTTACCCAGCACCGTGCCGAAATGCTTTGCAGCCCGCCGGTTCTCGCACCGTCCCAGCAGGGGGTCCTCGGCACGCATGTCAAGCTCCATCGGTTCGCGCATGTAGCTGCTGTACCGCTGGGTCAGGCGGGTGTATTCCCGCTGCAATTCCTTCCGGGTCAGTTCTGTATACTGCATACTTTTCCACTCCTCTACCTCATCTGCATCGCCTATTATACGCAGAAAAGGGCTCTGTGTAAAAAGTATTTTGTATATATCAGACATGTATAGTTCACATATCAGGCCGTAAGCGCCACGGGCTTTCCGCGATCGGGATTCCCTCTACCGCCAGCAGGCGGGCCTTTGTATCCAGCCCGCCCGCATACCCGGTCAGGCTGCCGTCTGCCCCCACAACACGGTGGCAGGGTATGATGATCGAGATCGGGTTGTGCCCGACAGCGCCGCCCACCGCCTGCGCGGACATCCTGCGCTGGCCGTGCTTTTCGGCCAACTGGGCGGCAAGTGCGCCGTAGGTCGTGGTTTTTCCGTAGGGGATCTGCAGCAGCAGCGCCCACACCTCCTGCCGGAAATCAGACCCGACCGGATGGAGCGGCGGCGTAAAGTCCGGTACACTGCCGCTGAAATAGAGATCCAGCCAGCGTCTTGTCTGCGCCAGAATCGGCGTTTCCGCGTCCTGATGCACCGGGTCAAGTCCCTGTGCAAAGCGGCGCTGGCCCTCAAACCAAAGTCCGGTCAGCCCAATTTCGTCAGCCGCCAAAAGCAACCTGCCCAGCGGCGATTGATAATAGCCTGTGTACAGCATAGCAGCTCCCCCCCTACAGCTCAGACGGTTTTCGCTTTTTTACCGCCCGGTCTGGCGGGTGCATAGTCCCGCATACCCGGAATCGCACCGCCCGCAATGGCCCACAGGTACAGGCTGGCCACACTGCCATAGGGGCTGTAGCGGCGCCGGTATTTTTCAAACAGCCTGCGGTCGATTTTGCGGTGATGATAGAGCATCCGCAGCCCGCGCTGTATCGCAAGGTCATCGTAGCTCAGAACATCAGGCCGCTGCATACAAAACAGCAGGATCATCTCTGCCGTCCAGACGCCGATGCCCTTCAGACTGCTCAGCACCCGGATGACCTCCTCGTCCGGCATCTGCCAGATCTCCTCGATGCGGCACTCCCCGGTCTGCACCCTCCGGGCAAAGTCTGTGATATACTCCGCCTTGCGGTAGGTAATGCCCAGCTTTTGCAGCTGGGGCACCCCCGCCGCAAGGATATGCCCGGCGTCAACGGCGCCGAGGGTCTGCTGCATCCGCTGCCAGATCGTTTCCTGTGCCTTGGTGGAAATCTGCTGTCCGACGATCTGATGCACTACCGATGAAAACAGATCGCCGTCCACCGCGCGGTCAATATGGCCGATTTTCTCGATCGCCGCACCAAGCCGCTTGTCCTTCCGGGCAAGATATTCGGTTTCCTGCGTGCCATATTCAAAGTACATCCCAGCACCTCCCAGCTGCCGGCTGATTGCTCACCAATTTGCCGGGTGCCTTTTATAAGCGCCGCTTACACCCGCACCAGCTCGTATTCCTGCGTACCAAGGCCGAGGGCTTCGGCCACATCAATCGTGTGGGTGCCGTGGCGGCTGTTGACGCGCTCCATAAAATGCTCGCGGCCGGGGTCGTTGCTGTTGCGCACCAGATCAATGCAGGCACGGTCCAGCGCGACCGGGTCAAGACTGGACAGGATACCCACATCGTTCATGCAGGGATCCTCCGCCACTGCACAGCAGTCGCAATCGACCGAAAGGTTCTTCATGACTGCCACATAGGCGATCTTCCCTGCAAAATGCTTTGCCACGGTGGAGGCGGCATCGGCCATAGCCTCAAGGAAGGTGTCCTGCTCGGCCGTGTTCTCCCACAGAATATTCTGGTCGGTGACCTTGCCGCCGGAGTGGATATAGGCCTTGCCCGCGCTGGATGCGCAGCCGATGGACAGCTGCTTCAGCGCGCCGCCGTAGCCGCCCATCGGGTGGCCCTTGAAGTGGACCAGCACCAGCATACTGTCGTAGTTTTCAATATTCTTACCCAGATAGTTGACCTTGAGCACCTTGCCGTTCTCAACCGGCCACTGCACATCGGGGCCCTCGGCATCCATAATATCGACATCAAACAGGTCGCTCCAACGGTGCTTTTTCATCAGCTCGATATGCTTGGGCGTTTCGTTGCGGGCGCCGCCGTAGGCAGTGTTGCACTCGACCACCGTGCCGTTCACGGCATCAATGACCGGTTTCATAAACTCGGGGCGCAGGTAGTTCTGGTTGCCGTCCTCACCGCTGTGGACCTTGACGGCCACCTTGCCGGGCAGAGCAACACCCAGCTGGCGGTACATCTTCACGACTGCCTCCGGGGTAAGCTCATTGGTAAAATACACGGTTGCTTTTTCCATAGAAGGTTTCCTCCCTGTAGTGACTCCTGCAAGAAAAGGCGCACCGCCTTTGCGGCACACCCAAAGCACATATTCTGTTACTTATTATAGCACTTTTCTTGCGCTGTGGAAAGCCGGTTGTTGCTTTATTTTGCCTTCCATGGTATAGTCGCGGGAAAGCCTTCCACAAATATCTTGCGAAGAAACGCTGGCCAAACGACTGTGTATGCCCATCCTGCAAAGGAACGCACGGTTGGATGCTCACAGATCTTTAAACTGCTCATCACAGAATCGCAAGGTGTCATCATCGTATTTCAGGTACACCCCAAGACCTTGATCTCCAATTTTTCAAAGGGCAAAAACAGCCATACCAAGCACGCCCTGAAATCAGTGCGGCTCTTTACTTCTTTGCGGAGATTCACCAATGAGGATCTAATTCCAAGCAAGAACAAGACTCCCAGCGTGTATATTGAGCCAGACTATGCGTACATTTGCTGTGAACCGGCGAAGTCGCAGCTTGACTAAAACTCAACGGCCAGAGTCCTGTTCAGTACAGGATTCTGGCCGTTGGGGCTGCTAAACTCGATTATTTACTTTTGGGGTTAATTTCAGGTTCTTCTCAAGAGGGCAATTCTATTCATCGTTCGAAGGTTGCTGTGTGCGCGTATCAAAAAAGAACATTTTAACCGTTGCGGTAATCATCAGAATGATGAAAATAGAAAGAACCGCTCCAATAGCAACTACCATATAACGTACGCCATCATTGCCTTTGCTGCCAGCAGCATATGCCATAAGGAGATACGCAAGAATACCAATTGCAATACCCCACATTGCTTTCAGAATAGAAGGTGCCTCATCGCCAATTTTACTGTTCTTCGTGCAAAGCGCGGAGATAGCAGAAACGCTGTTGTCGGCACTGGTGGAGAAAGAAATCAGCATAATAAAGAGCGTGATGGGGATAAGAATTTGCGACAGCGGAAGTTGCTTCATGAAGGCCCAAATTCCGGCGTAAGTACCATTATCGGCCATAACAGATGCGATATCCAGAATACCATTAACCTGCCAGTTCACGGCACAGCCACCGAAAACGCTAAACCAGATAATTGCAAACACGCTAGGCATGATCCAGTTGACGATCATAACCTCGCGAATGGTGTGGCCATATGTAAGCTGAGCAAGAAATACACCGGTCACCGGCGCAAATGCCATCCAGAACGTCCAGTTATAAATCGTCCACCACTGAAGCAATGCACTGCCACCCATTGTACCGGTGTCAAAACTCCAGAGCGGAAAATTCTGCAGCCAGTATCCGATTGCGGAAGTGGAGGTATTAAGGATATATGCTGCAGAACCTCCAAGAACAATTACGATGGCCATGAGAAGCATATAGAATCGGAAGTTCAGATTGGCGAAGAACTTAATGCCTTTATCAACACCACTTAACGAAGAAAGAAGATAAATCACCGTTGTGACAGCCATGACGATCAGCATCAGCAAATGACTAGGCTGGATATTGTAGACAAACTTGAAACAGGCGCTGGACAAACCGATGAAAGTGCCTAAGGTACCAACCAGAGCGAGTGCTAATGCGAGGATGTTGACACAGTCTATCAGAGACGAGAACCACTTCTTTTTTACTTTTTCGCCGAAAAGCGGCACAAGCAAGCTGGAAAGAGAAACAGGCTGTTTTTTATTAAAGCACAAATAAGCGATTGCAGTACCGCAAATACCGTAAAATGCATATGGGAAGAACGACCATTCATGGAAAGAACGTCCCATTGCAAACAGCACTGCTTCAGGAGACCCTGGCTGAATACCATATCCATCCAGTTCACCCCATATACTCTGCAAAAACGTAATCGGCTGAGAGATGCTGGAAGATACAATACTGGCACCTATGCCGCCTGTCAAGGACATAGCAAACCATGACCAAAAGCTGTATTTAGACTTCGCCTTTTCGCCGCCAATGCGGATATTGCCTACTTTTGTGAAGGTCAAAAGAACACAAACTATGACGATGGCAAGAACGATCAACTGATACAACCAGCTCAGATTATTATATGCGAGTTCGAATGCACCTCTGAAGAAAGAGATCAAGAGCTGATTGTTTACCAGACCAACAATACCCGCCAACAAAACACAGGAAAAAGCTGGAATGAATACGCTTTTTCGTATTGACTTGTTTTTCACCGTAGTTCCTCCCACCACAGCTCAATGTGTATTTGCGTAGAAGTCGTGCACATGCTGCAAGATTACACTGTTGTTCCGTTTACCATCGTCCTTTGCGCGAAGCTCATGGATAGCCGAGCAAATCTTCTGCTCTGCATCTTTTTCTTTGGCAGAAAACTCAGGTGTTTGCATCCAGGTGATTTGGCCGTTAACACAGGTCATTGCTACACTACTGCGAGTGCCACGCTGAACGACCAGTGCCAACGGATCAATTCCCGGATCGGCATAGGGAGCAATTACGCTCTGCATATCCAGCATTGTGAAATCAGCCTTGCTTCCTGCCTTAATAGTACCAAATGTCAACGGGCTTGCAGAAATTTTTGCTCCGCGGGAAGTTGCCATCTTCAGAACATCGTGATAATCTACTTCGCCGTCAACACCATTGCAATGGTTATTCAACCACGCAACTCTCATTTCACGTAAATAGTCCTGATCATCGTCAAAAGCGCATCCATCAAGGCCAATACCGCAGTCGATATGCAGTTCATTAGCACGTTTCATGTTAAAGATTCCGCTGCGGAGGCGTAGGTTGGAGGATGGATTGGTAATCAAATGTGCGCCAGTGTCGGCGATAATTTGGAGATCTTCATCATCCAGCCATACAGCATGTGCAAAAGAGACCCATGGGCCAAGAAACCCGATATCTTTATAATGTTTAATAAAGCTCTTGCCCCAGGTCCTTTGAGCATATTCTGCTTGGTACTGGGTTTCAAGCAAATGCAGATGAATGTACATTCCATGACTCAGCGCATACTCCTTCATCTGGAGAAGGGCTTCATCACTGCACCACTGTCCGCCATTGGGATGAAGCTGGACTTCAGTCCACCCCTCCTTAATGTCCTCTGCCAAATCAGTGCAAATACCTTCCACAAGCGCCAGGTACTCATCCATGCTCATGATCTTATCGTGAATTCCTGCAGCAAAGCTCGTACGCAAAGGTTCTGGCAGGCCAGCGATAAATTCATCACGATTATAATAAATTCGCTTGTTTTGATCCAAGTACAGAGGGCAGAGTATGCTGCGGACACCAGCGGCCTTATATCCTCTCTCAGCATTTACCATTTCTTCACGGATCTTTGCAAAACTATTCGGGTTGTGACTATGCAATACAGTCGACACGCCCGAAGATGCAAGGCGCATGCCATCATAATAACAAGCTTCGTAATGAGGAATTGCCGGCAGCTTATTAAGGTCTTGAAGCCACATTTCCAGCGCATGGTCTGGAGTTCCAAAAGAAATCGGGGACATACCTCGCCCATGATCGTGCGCATCAACGAATGCAGGCATCATCAACCAATTGTCATTCCGCAGAATCTCTGCATCAGGGGCTTCCTGCTTAATGCTTTCAATTCCATCAACACTAACAATGTTTGTGCCATCAACTAAGACTGCTTTACCTTCCAGTACGTTATCGCTAATACCATCCCAGAGATATTTTGGCGCCAAAATCATCTTGCTCATATCAGTTTTCCTTTCAATTAAAAAGACAGACGGCAGAGCAGGCATACACCATTGTATACTCTTCTGCCGTCTGTTAGATAATTTTGCTTATTTATCTGCAGAAGGTCTCTTGTAATTCAGATAAAGAGCTGCTTCTGTGCCACCGTCTACGACTATCGCCTGACCTGTGATTGCACGTGCGTCATCGCTTGCCAGAAACAACGCTGTCTCTGCAATGTCCTGTGCCTGGATTTCAAAAGGTGCCGGCTGATATGTGTTCAGGAACCGCTGACGTGCTTCACCTTCGAAGCCGTTATTCAGCGGTGTGTTCACAAAGCCCGGGCAAATTGCATTGCAACGGATGTTATCACGTGCGAAGTCAATTGCAACCGAACGAGTGATGCTTAATGCACCTGCTTTAGCGGCTGAGTAGCCAAGCTTATTCGGCGTGGGACGAATGCCATAGGTTCCAACCAGATTCAAGATGACGCCACCGCCATTTTGAATCATATGCGGAATGCAGTACTTACTGCCAAGGAATACGCTGTCCATGTCAAGTGCAACGACTTTTCTGAAATCAGCATATGTAGTGGTAACAGCAGTTCCCATCGGGCTAATGCCAGCAATTGTGAAGTAGACATCGATCCGGCCAAAAGTGGCTACAATATCATCGAAGAGATTCTTGACAGCTTCCTCGTCGGTGATATCCATAGCGTAAGCTTTTGCTTTACCGCCCGAAGCAATGATTTCGTCAGCCGTCGCTTGTGCCGCTTTGCCATTGATGTCAACGACAGCGATAGCTGCACCCTCTTGTGCGAAGCGAATACTTGAAATTTTTCCCATACCGGAGCCGCCGCCCGTGATCGCTACAACTCTGTTTTCAAATCGTTTCATAACTCACTCTCCTGTTTATCTCAAAAGTAATTAACCAAATGCCGGGAAAAGCGTCATTGCAATCAGCACGCCAACAATACCGCGAACGATTGCAGGGATAATACCTACACGAAGGATCGTCTTCTGAGTATAACCACCGGCCTGCATTGCCATAGGAACAACGGGGTTCGGCATTGGGGTGATAAGAGAAGACATAGAAGCTAGAGAGCAAAGGATAACCGGACCGCGAGGATCGCAACCAATGGAGCTGCAGGTGATGATCAGAATAGGAATCAAAACAGTAGTCGTTGCCCTGTTATACAGGAAAGAGGTCATCAAGAACGAAACAATGTAGAAAGCAGCACCGATAATGTAACCGTTATGCACACCAGACAGAATGCTTGCAGCCAGATCGCCAAGAAGCTGTGCTGCACCAGTGTTGCCCAGTGCATCGCCCATAACAGTAACGCCTGCATAAAGAAGAACCATGCTCATGTTCATGCGAAGCAGTGCAGTTTGCTCATCGAGAACACCAGAGAGGACAACTGCCGTAGCACCTGCCATAGTAACTGCCCAGGAAGGAAGACCAAGCATCAAACCAATAACAGTAGCAATGAAGATACCATAGCCTAGGAACTCACGGACGGGATCCAGTGCTTCATTATTTGTGATGTCTGGACCAGTAATTTCTGCAGTTTCGATTTCCGGCTGATCAGGCATCAGTTTAGGCAGAACAAAAATCGTCAGGAACAAGGTGACAATTGCAGTCGGGAAGAATACCAGAGTCTCGCTCCACATGCTCAGCAGAGGGCCCGTCCAGCCATAAGATTCCAGGTAACCGTTCTGAGTGACGAACCATGCAGCATAAGGGCCAATAGGCTCAAGAACAAACGATGTAGACACGACCGTAACGGCGATAGGATACATCATCTTAGAGGGGCTGCACTTCAACTGTTTGCACATATTGATGACTAGCGGGTACACCATTGCAAACATTGCAGGAAGGCTGGGAACAAACTGACCAAGTAAGAAGATAACGAGAATGTACGAGGCCAGTACCTTGGTAAAGGATCCATTGGTGACGCGATACAGCAGTTTTGTGATGTTGTTGACCATTTGCGTGCGGGACAAACCTGCAGCAACAATAAACATACCCGCCATCGTAAGGACGTTGTTGTTGCCGAAGCCCGCGAATACTGTTGCTTTGTCTACGCATCCGGCTACAAATAGTGCAACGATAACGCCCATGCTGGTGAATGCCATGGGGATTTTACGGTTGAAAAATAGAATGATCATTACCGCAAAAATAATTAGACAAATGACCATACTGTTCATAGAGAGCCTCCTTGTTATTGACTATATTTTCCCCTTTGCACATCATCCGCAATCAGATTAACAAAGGGTACAATCCCACCCATTCTCTATTTCCTTTCCAGCGACTTTGCACCAACAGCGTACCAACTTTTGCCGGCTTAAAAGCTAGACTCTGTGTCACTGGATGCTCGCCAAACTATTGTGATTTCTTTGACGGGCTTCTTGACTATTATTAAATCACAATGTATACTTTTCGTAAAGAGACAAAATGATGAACCTAATTTGCGAAAATGTCAAAGCGAGGTGTTAGTATGGATTCGCAAAAATGGGCATTATTGCTAAAGATAATAGATGCCGGAAGTATATCTGCTGCCGCAACGCAATCAAACTATACGATTTCTGGAATCAGTCGAATTATTGCCGGTCTTGAACAGGAAGTCGGCTTTCCCCTTCTTGTACGTAACAGCCGCGGTGTAGAGCCCACAAAAGAATGCGAACTTCTTATTGGAGACATACGAACCTTCCTTCATGACCATGAACAGCTTACCCAGAAAATTGCGAATATCAATGGTTTACAAATTGGTACACTAACCATTGGAACTGCATATTCGTCTAGTTATCCCCTATTAACAGACCAAATCGTTCGGTTTGTCCAGCAATATCCGAACATTAAAATCGAAATGCTCTGGGGCTATAACGAAGAGCTTTGCCATGCTGTTGCTGAACGAAAAATGGATATTTGCGTTGTTAGCAAACCACACCCTGATATGCTATGGTACATGCTCCAGCGGGAGGAAATGGTTGCTGTCGTTTCTGCAAATTCCAAATACGGCAAGCAGGAGCGATTTGATCTCGTCGATCTAACAAACGAACCGTACATCGACATTTATCCGAACAGTGACAGTGATTCTTCAAGAGTATTAAAAGAAAACAAGCTACACGTAAACACCAAGTTTACAACCTCTGATCGGTATGCTGCACATGAAATGGTCGCGGCAGGATTGGGCATTACTGTGATCAACGAGGCGTTAGCAATCAGGCGCAACGATGTGAAAATCCTTCCGCTGAATCCGCCTCAGCATCTAACTATTGGTCTCGCCTGTTTGCCTCACCCCACTGTCTCCACAAAGCGATTTATCGGATTTATGCAGGACGCGATTCAAGATTCACGAAAATAGAAATCAGCGTACCGTTGCATTTTCCCTCTTCTTGCGACTACACTCTTGTGAATGCATAAGTACGCTACAGGTGTCAGTTGCATGACAAATATCTGACACAAGGAGGCGCATCCGCCATGAAGCGCAGCAATATCCATCTGCAGTACAACGCCCCGGTCACGCTGACCTTTTTCTTTTTGTCGCTTGCTTCGCTGGCGCTGGGTCATCTGACCAATGGGTGGACAACCTATCATCTTTTCAGCGTCTATCGCTCTTCGCTGGCCGATCCGCTGTTTTTTGTCCGGCTTTTTGGTCATGTGCTGGGGCATGCAGGCTGGGACCACTTTATAGGCAATATGCTGCTTTTCCTTGTCATCGCGCCCCCGCTGGAGGAGCGCTACGGCAGCCGCACCCTGCTGAGCGGCATCCTCATGACCGCGCTTGTGTCCGGCATCCTGCAGTGTGTGCTGTTCCCCTCCTCCGCCCTGCTGGGTGCCTCCGGCATCGTGTTTAT
>OGIV01002102.1_pt1 | contig 10475 bp, 8 predicted proteins | sample 1571861 | NCBI WGS metagenome assembly OGIV01 (sample SAMEA2582099, study PRJEB24529) | metagenome | biome: Human gut stool | place: China | collected 2011 | reverse complement strand
TCAACTCTTAACGTGCAGCGTAATAGGTATTGACCATAGTTGCCTGACGTGCAGCAGATACTCCCTGCGCATCCAAAGTAACGGTCAGGTCTTCACCGTTTGGTAAAGTCATCTGTGCAGTACCGTCATTGTTAATCTGCAAAAGTTCAGTGCTGACACCTTCTGCAACTACATTCCAGGTATTCAAATCTTTATCGTAAATTAATTCCATAGATGCGGTTTCGCCTTCTTTTGTAATGGAATAACCGTTCTCAAGAGTTTCTACCAGATAGTTTCCGTTTTCGCCTTTTACTTTCTTTACCTCACCAATGCTCGCCATAGGGTTGCTTCCGCTCCAGAATTCAATAGAATTGATAACCAAAGCATCTGCCAAATAGCATATACCATATACCGGAATGATATTGAATGCCAGGTAAACAAGCTCATTGACAAATTTATTTCCAATACCTTCGTTCCAACTCAACAGCTTGCTATGCAATCCGAAAGAACCGATACATGAACTGAAAAGAAAAGCACCGCATACCATTACAGTTGCAGCCAATTTCAAATTGAACTTTTTCATAATAACTTTCTTTTATTTTACTGTATTTTATTGAGATAAAATCTCAATATTTATATATACTAGTGCAAATATAACCATTTTTATAACATAACATATGTAATATTAAAATGTACATAGCATACTTAATTTAATATCAGCTCAATTCTGCAATTCCTGACAGCCTTACATATCTGTCCGATATTCTGTACCACGTTGGGAAATCCACAACACCAGTCTGCGGCATATTATTAATTCTCTGAAACTGCCTTACTGCCTCCGCTGTACGCTCTCCATATATCCCGTCAACCGTCAGTGCCGGTATTGCCGTGTAATAATCGCCTATAAGATTAAGCTGTTCCTGCAGCTGCCTTACCTTCTGCCCCGATGAGCCTATATCAAGATCTGCTCCAGGCCACGATGACGGAATACCCTGTATCTGTTCAGCCGTATTAATGTACATATTATCTCCATAATAATATCTTAATATATCTATTGAGGAATATCCCTGATCACCCAGATATTTGCTTCCCCATTGTGTCATCCAGTCAGGACAGCTTGATTTCTTTCCATCACAATACTGTGTTAATATCGGCTGTTTTACATTCGGTCTTGACAGATAATTATCAAATATTTCATCCACAACCTGTGAAATGCTTTCAAATATATTACGTCCGTTGACCCATTTGTGGTCAAATGCAGTTGATGAGGTTATCGTAAAGTTGTAATTCTGGTTTCTGTACCACTCTGTATACACTCTGTTTAATGTAAAGGACATAATCGCTAAAATATTAGCTTCCAACGTCTGTCTTGGCCATGTCGAATATATTTCACTGCTCGCTACATTTTTAATATAATCCTTGTATCTCACATAATAATCAAGTGCTGTGGAGTCTGTAGGAACACCATCGTGCACTACTATTGTTTCTGGTATTACAACGCGGCTTAACACAATCTCCCCCGACTGGCGTACCGGCTTAATCTCAGTCTCTGGTATCTTGGCAGGATAGCTGCCATACAGCGTATTAACCGGAATTACAATATTATTCTCTGGAATCTCCCTGTTATCTTCATTCAGATACACATTCTGAATACTTGTTTCCCCTGAGAATACATCAATACCGGATATATTAATCTCCTCGTAGCCATCTGCATTAACATCAATAGTGTATTCCGAAAATGGCTGGTTCTCACCCGGTTCCATACTATACTCCACCGGCGGTGTAGGAAGGTCATCAAGATTAACTGCTCCTTCTGAGTCAGTAGTTATCTCATTGATAATTCTTTCAGGATTTCCTGTATATGCAAGTGAAATCCTTGCATCTGCCAATGGTATACCCTGCTGTTTATCATATACATTTATGTGCATCTTCCCTTTATCTATCATATCCTGTGGTGTTTCCATAGTATGAACATACACCATTATACCCCCATTCTGTATACACCTATATACAAAAAATTAATATTTTTTCATTATTATATGTATCTTTATATATTTTTATGAATAAAATAAAATGATAATTCCCTTAGGAGCGGATATGTCAAAATATAAAGTAGCTCTTGATGCAGGCCATGGTGGCAGCGATCCTGGTGCTGTTTATAATGGCAGACAGGAAAAAGATGATACCCTCGACCTGACTCTTGCCGTCGGCGATATTCTTAAAAAAAATGGAGTTGATGTTTTCTATACAAGAACTAACGACGAATACGAGACACCTTTTAAAAAGGCAACTGATGCTAACAACTCAGGCTCTGATCTTTTCGTGTCAATACATCGAAACTCTTCTGAAAAGCCCAACCAGTATTCTGGTGTTGAAACTCTTGTATACAATGATTCAGGACTTAAGTCAGAGGTTGCAAGAAACATAAACAACCAGCTTGAGAATGTTGGATTTAAGAATCTGGGAGTTGATACCCGGAAAAATCTTGTGGTACTTAAGAGAACTACAATGCCAGCTGTCCTTGTTGAAGCAGGCTTTATAAATAATGAAAAAGATAATTATATATTTGACCAGGAATTCGATAAGGTTGCAAATGCTATAGCTGATGGAATACTTGAAAGTATTCCGGCCAGTGCCCGTAATAACAATAATAGTCATAGCAATAACAACAATAATAAAAATGATAATACAAGCAATAATAGCCGCAATGATAATATAAGCAATAATAACCGCAATGATAATATCAATAATAATAATAATAATAGAAACGATTATAATAACAGCAATAATAGTAATAAAAACAGTTTAAGTCCTGCTAATACAACAGACAGCATGGCCGTTACCAGTTATATAAGCAACGGAGCTGACTGCGGTTGTAACTATGATGATAACACAGATAACTCTTACTCACCACAACCTCTTTACAGAGTACAGACTGGTGCATACAGGAACAAAGAAAATGCAGACCGTATGTTAAACTCACTGCTCATTGACGGATTTCCTGCATTTATAATATATGAAGATGGCTATTATAAAGTACAGGTTGGAGCATATGCACATTTGGCCAATGCCATTAAGATGGAGCAAAGACTAAGAAGATTCCATTACAATACTTATATAACAACTTAACAACGAAAGACTAAAAGCAGGCTCTGATTTAAACTGACTAAAAGCTTATAATAGCAGGAATATATACCATGAAACCAGGGGCAAAAGGTCTAAACCCACATGAGCTTGCTCATAGATGGATGAAAGACCTTTTGACCCGCCCTGATATTCGCATATATTTTATCTTTTTACTCTGCCTTTATATCCCCGGCTGCCTTTAAACGCATATTATGTCTATGGTATTTTACATCTGTTTCAACATCATACTTAATATTATCCATATCCTGCATATCCAGCTGGATTGATGCATTTATATAATTGTTATTTATCACTGCTGTCGAAACTGTCATATATATACTGTCATACAAGTTTTTTTCACCAGTAAATCTTACTGATATATTGGCAAGCCTGGTATCTGAATCTGACTTAAACGCAAACTCTGCTCCGGTCAGTCTGCCATCATCGTCCATATCCATAGTAATAGTTGTGTATACACCCTCTGCATACATATTAAACTTTGACTTTATCTTATCAATAGTTATTCCATGAACATTCAGAAGAGATATATATGGAAGAATGGCTGAATCCTTATACATTTCTTCTACAAATGTATTAAAACCTGCTATAAGTGACTTATCACTTATAGTTATAGTACATCTTTCATCGGATATTGTGCCAATTGCAGTCATAGAACCATCATTCTTGTCAGACTTATTATCATTACCAATATTATCAAAATTATCTTTTACAGCCACTTCATACCCATTCATAATATGTGAAAGCACTGCCCTTAACATAGCTTCTGTCTGTCCAGAATCTATCTTTGCAAGACCATATGGTAATATATCGTTTTTATCGACAACAAGTGTACCATCTTCTACCTGTGGCATAGAAAATGTTATATTGTTATTATCTGTAACAACACTATATTTATGGCTGTTATTCGTTGTATCTGGTCTATAATCCACGCCATCATATGTGAATTCTGATACCGTTATATTACCTGTATATGTATGGTTGCCCATTGGATCAAGCTGCACCACTTTATCAACAAAACCTCCAAGAACCTCTTTGAGTGTATCTGCTGACTGTTTCATAGTCTTAATCGTCTTTTCTTTTGGTGATGCATAAAGATGTGGAATACCATAACCTGCAAAAACTCCTGCAAATATAGCAGATATAAGTATTCCTGCCATTATATGCCTTATTTTCTTTCCTTTTTTATTCATGCCATCCCTCACACTCTCTGGTATCGTACAAACTCATAACATAAATCAAAATATGTATGTTCATCACTTCTTGCTGTGACTTTCCACCCATCAAGCTTGTCAAAGTCAGCTATATATGTATCTGCTTCATATGTATAATCAACTCTTGTTATATGTGCAGTATCGCAATATGGAATAAACTGCTCATATATCTGTGCACCACCTATTATATAAACATCATCTGAATCATACTGTTTTAGTTCCTCTAACACTTCATCAACACTGTGGCACACCATTACATCTTTTGCTTTATAATTTATATTGTTAGTAAGAACTATATTCTTTCTTCCTTCAAGTGCAGACTGGTTAGGAAGACTTTCATATGTCTTTCTCCCCATAACAACAACTTTTCCGTATGTTTCTCCACGGAAAAGCTTCTTATCCTCCGGAATATCCACAAGAAGCCGTCCGTTATTACCAATCCCCCACTTTTTATCAGCAAGTGCTATTATATTCATAATATATACTTATGCCCCTTTCTTTTTTCTGACATCATCTCTTATTCATAACACACATATATACATAGCTTTGCAAAACAGATACACCAGCTGCGCAGCGGTTGCACAAGCCACACACAACAGATGCATACCAGGCGATACGCCAGCTAAAGTTTGCCACCAACCCATGCAGGCACATATCCTTTAACCTTTATGCCATCCTGTGTATATTCTTCACTTTCAAGCTGTCCATACTCTCTTATAAGCTGAAGCTTTCCTGCCTCATTATATGGAAATACTCTTTCTATCTGGATTCTGCTCTTAAGGATAATATCCTGTATATCCATCAGGAAACTATCAAGTCCCATACCAGTTTTTGCTGATATATTCTCTACATAATCAGCTTTACTATCTTTAAGTATAGGTATCTCATCGAATTCATCACATTTGTTAAAGAGTGTGATAACCGGCTTATCACCTACATCCAGCTGTTTAAGGGTATCGTATACCGTTGCCATGTGTCTCTCATAATCATCATTAGAACAGTCAACAACGTGTACTATCATATCTGCATATTTAGCTTCTTCAAGTGTACTCCTGAAGGCCTCAATAAGATTATGCGGAAGCTTTCTTATGAATCCGACTGTATCTGTTAAAAGCACTTTTTCGCCATTCGCAAGTTTAAGTGCCCTTGTCGTAGGATCAAGTGTTGCAAACAGCTTGTCTTCTGATAACACACCAGCATCTGTAAGCCTGTTAAGAAGTGTTGACTTTCCTGCGTTAGTATACCCTACTATGGCAGCCACAGGTGTTGAACTGTTCTCTCTGTTCTGTCTTTGTATATCACGATGGCTTTTTATTTCTTTTAATTCTGCTGATAAGTGGGATATTCTGTCACGTATTATTCTTCGGTCCGTTTCTATCTTCTTCTCACCAGGACCTCTTGTTCCTATACCACCACCAAGTCTTGACAGTGTTATTCCAAGACCTGCAAGTCTTGTTGACCTGTACTTAAGCTGTGCCATCTCAACCTGTATCTTGCCTTCACTTGATGACGCTCTTGCTGCAAATATATCTAATATAACCATAGTTCTGTCCATAATCTTTGTATCAAGAACATCTTCAAGGTTCCTTAACTGTGCAGGTGACAGCTCATCATCACATATAATACCTGTTGCTCCAAGCTCCTGTATCATAGCTCTTAACTCTTCAAGCTTTCCTTTTCCTATATAAGTTGCAGGATGGAAGCTGTCTCTTGGCTGTATCATCTTTCCAACTGTAACTGCCCCTGCTGTCTTTGCAAGCTCAGATAGCTCCTCAAGTGATTTCTCACAATCATCTGCCGGGTCAAGCTCCACACCTACAAGTATAACTCTTTCCTGCTCTTCATCTGTTACATATATCGCCATATGTTCCTCATTTCTATCATTTTTATTATCACATTACTTATTCATTATGACATTTATTCGTAGCATTATTTATCCGTTATGTCATCTATTCTTTGTATTATCACATACAACATATTTTATAATGCACTGTCATTACTATCTTTAGCTGTCTGCTTAGATGTTTCAGCTCTTGATGATATATAATCACTCAGATAATTCGATACTTCCTTTTCCTCTGAATATCCTAGTATATTCCCTGCTATATCACCAGCTTCTTTCATACTCCATGATGCAATCTCTTTTCTTACCTCAAGCACACGGCTTACACCGACTGAAAACTCATCAAGACCGAAAGATAAAAGCAGTGGTATCATGCGCTCATCTGCTGCCGCCTCACCACACATGCCTACATCAATACCTGCGTTATGCGCACATTCTATTATTCTTTTAATACTTCTTAGAACTGCCGGATTAAGTGCCGAATACAGATATGAAACATTTTCGTTACCTCTGTCAACAGCAAGCGTATACTGCGTAAGATCATTAGTTCCTATAGAGAAGAAATCGACCTGCCTTGCAAGAACATCTGCCATAATAGCCGCTGCTGGTGTTTCTACCATAATACCAACTTTAATATCAGTATCATACTTAATATCCTTCTTATCAAGATCCCTGCATATTCCTGCTATAATCTTTTTAACCTCGTTGACCTCTGAAACCGATGTTATCATAGGTATCATAATTCTGATATTACCGTAAGCACTAGCCCTTAATATAGCCCTTAACTGTGTCGTAAAAACATCTATCCTGTCAAGGCAGAATCTTATCGCCCTGTATCCTAAGAATGGGTTAGTTTCTTTAGACAATCCCATATATGGAATATCTTTATCTCCGCCGATATCAAGTGTTCTTATAGTAAGTTCCCTTCCATCAAGAAGAACTGCTGCTTTCTTATATTCTGTAAACTGTTCTTCTTCTGTTGGAAGCTTGCTTCCATTCATAAAAAGAAATTCAGTCCTGAACAGTCCCACACCTTCTGCACCATCCCTGACTGCCTTTGCAGCATCAAGTGCATTGCCTATATTAGCAGCCAGCATCACACGTCTGCCATCTTTAGTAACTGTTTGTTTATTGATATATTTCTTAAGTTCTATAACACTCTCATCGTACTGTTTTTTCTTTTTGGCGTATATCTTTTTAGTTATGTCACTTGGAGATACAAACACTTCACCATATGCACCATCAACTATTATGTCTTCTCCATCCTTAACCTCACTGCATATACCCTTTACACTAAGAACTGCTGGTATCTCCAAAGCTCTTGCAAGTATCGATGCATGTGAGGTGTCTCCACCTTTTTCAGATATAATGCCTGCTATATGCACAGTATCCATATTCGCTGTCATAGATGGATGTATCTCATCAGCTATAATAATCGTGTTATCAGGAAGCTGCGTAAGATCAATACTCTTAACACCAAGAAGTATTGCTGTCAATCTCTCCCTCATATCTTCAATATCAGTTACACGCTGGGCTATAGCCTCGTTATCCATACTTAGAAACAGCTGCTTCAAAGATTCGCAGGCCTCATAAAGGGCTGCCTCTGCATTAATATTATTCTTCTTTATAATATTACAAACCTCTGACGTAAGCTGTATATCACCAGCTAAATATTCCTGGTTCTTAAGAACAAGTGCATTCTTATCATCGCCGTTTAACTTAGCTGTCAGCTTCTCTATGAATTCGTCTGTCTCCTTTATGAATGTGTCCACTCCATCCTTGTATCTTTGAAGTTCTGCATCTACATCATCTATTTTATACTTTTTTACCTCGCACCCTGTATTTTTTAACACCAGTGCCTTTCCTATACCTATACCCTTAGATGTACCTATTCCCCTTAACATACCTACCTCCTTGTTTTGCGAAGCAAAATGCGACTGCCCATGCAGGAGCAGAGGTATTTACCTCCTTGTTTTGCGAAGCAAAATGCGACTGTTATTTATTAAATACATATTTGATCATATTTGTAATAGTTTCACTTGTATTCCTTGAATACACAACCTCCCTTGCCATAACAGGTTCATCTGTTATTATATTATCAATACCTTTATTAGCAAGATTCTTTATAGATGTATCGTTATTAGCTGTCCATGCATATACCTGTTTACCAGTATTATGTATGGCATCCACTGTTCTCTTTGTAAGGAATGAAGCGTTAACACTAAAGAAGTCTACGTTGGTATTCTCATAAAATCTTCCATATGCAACAGACAGTATATATCCAGTCTGTATATCCTCATCCATGTTCTTAACTGCAAGAAGCGCATCATAATCAAATGAAGTTATAACACAATTCTGTTCCATGGAATATTTCTTTATAAGCTCTATAACCTTTCCAGCTGCTATGCTGCTATTTGCTGATGACTTTATCTCAACATTAAGCTTTATACTGACAGGACTGCTTTTAACAAGCTTTAACACCTCTTCAAAAGATGGAACCCTTTCACCCCTATATTTTTCTGAAAACCAGTACCCGGCATCAAGCTTCTTTACTTCCTCATATGTCATATCTGTTATATTCTTGGCTACACCTGTTGTCCTATATGCTGATGCATCGTGCATAACTACTATATAACCATCGCTTGTCATCTGCACATCAAGTTCAATATAATCAGCCATATCATCTATGGCACGCTGGAAAGCTGCCAGTGTATTCTCCGGTGCACCCCTGTGTGCTGTTATCTTAGTATCATGGAATATAGCAACTCTCTCAAAAGGGTTGCTGTTAAATGTTAACACCACATATAACACATCCAGGACTATCGACATCACAAGAACAAATGAATATATAATCCTGTTTATCCTTGCGCTTCCTTCATCTATATCAACAAACTCAAAATTAATATCCGAAAGATTCTCATACTTGTAATACATATATGATATCATAGAGAATGAACAAGGTATAGATAAAAATACAAGAAATAATCTTACTATCGTCCTTAATGTACTAAGCACAGAAAGATACACCGCACTACCCATATAAGCAAGATCAAGCAGTTTAACTCCGGCAATAAGTACAACAGATATAATTATATAAAATATATAAATAGCCGCTAAAAGTGCAAGATTATATAGTACAACTACACCCACTATCTTCAGTACATTATTTTTAACAATGCTTCTGCTTTTAGCACATGACTGTCTGAAGTTTTTTCCCTCCATCATGTATATGTTAAATGAAAAAATATCCCGTATAACAAAGTAAAACAGGCATATTATGATAATTGCTGTCACAATAAATATAACAGTTCTGTTTCGTTTTACCTCACTTTTTATAATATTTTTTACACTTTCGCTAAATATAATATTGCCAGTAACTGTCACATTAATAACTATTATAGATATTAGAAAATATAAAAAAAGCGGTATGCTCTGAATCCTCAACAGCTTTTTAAGCCGCAAAAAGGCATTATATATGTTATCAATAATAGATGCCTGTATACCTTTTCTCTTGGTTTCAAAACATACTGCAAGATATGCCATTTCATATAAGCAGTAAACTATGAATCCTATAACCCCTAAGAGGCAGAATATGATTATTACAGGATTCATAAACGCTTTCGCTATATATTCATTTGTAAGATAATTAATCCCTGTTATTCTCATGCACAAACGGATAACGCCCGTAATAACAGGATAAAACACTGCTAATGCAAGGAGCTTATATGCAAGTTCAAACAACAATACATGTCTTTTACTGCTTTTTAGCAGTTTCATGTTATTTCTAAGACTTTCTAACATATCTCACCCCGAAATCACCTATGGAATCTGTTAAGAAGATTACTGCAGCCTGATGCATGTTTAACTGCATCTCCCATTCTTTTGTTTAATAAACGCTTTGTAAAATGATATGAAAAATCACATACATATGACACAACAAGAACAACTGAAATCACTGTAACCGCTGACATACGCATAGAAAATACTGCCTGTTCTACAAGCCTGTTAAACACTCCAAATATAAGCACTGCCAGAAATCCCCAGCCAATTGTGCTCTGAAGGCATATTATACCCTTATAATTAAATCTAAGGTGATCATAATTCCACCATACTTCGCCGAACAGCTTTAACATAAGCTTCGCCGTCATATACTCAAATATTGTTGCACATACAGCACCAAATATATATAATGCAATGTAGTTGTTTTGTATAGGAGCAAATATATTAAAAGCTATATATGTTCCAAAACCATATATTACACAAAATGGCAGCTTTGCAAACCCTCTGTTTTCCCA
>OGIV01002101.1_pt1 | contig 10475 bp, 12 predicted proteins | sample 1571861 | NCBI WGS metagenome assembly OGIV01 (sample SAMEA2582099, study PRJEB24529) | metagenome | biome: Human gut stool | place: China | collected 2011 | reverse complement strand
TCTTGTCGAAATACTTTGTCCCGGCATAATCGCAGCCATCGCCGCTACGGTATTTATTGCGAATACACCAGGTACAAACCGAATGATATTGACGGGTAGGGATCAGTTTCCCCTGCAACCCCATCGGGCTATCGAGCGCAAACTCCACCGTTTCATCGGTTTCAAGACTTTTGGTGTCGATAAAATAAAGGTGCCGTTTTTCCTGCGTTGGATCTGCGGTGGCATTACCCTCAGGGAAATTTCGCGCATCCAGATACTGCTTTTGTGTCTCATGGATAATGACCCGAGCCATCGCAAGATCGTCATAATGCAAACACAACGCGGAAATCGAACCATCAATGTTGCCCACCCTCAGTGTCGGCTGCGCGTCGCTTCCTGAAGTCGAGGATTCGATTCCCTCTAATTCACACGGCCACGCTTTATATTCGGTTCCCTGCCACCAGATACTTTTAGCGGGCAATTTCGATTCATCGCCACCAGCGGCTAAAATTTCCGCTTCAGTATGGGGAATGTTATATCCGTGGAAATATAAAATATCCCCCATATTAAAAGCACTACCATCAATTTCAAAAAGCCGGATTTCATCTCCCGGCTCCAGTTTTTGATAATCAGCGTGAAGACTCATGGTACGAATGCCTGTTCAAATGTTGCGGTGACTGTCATGACTTTGCTATTCAGAATGGCTTTTTGCAGGCTGTCAGCCTGAACCCGCCATAGTGCTAACTCGTCATACGGTGGTTTAAAGGCAAAGGATTTAGTTTTATGCCGTCGCAGGAATTTATAAATATCCAGGCCGGTGTGCAGATCTCCGGTAAATGAAAATGCATAATTTAAGGTTTCCGGGTTTATTCCCTCCCCTGAAACCTGCGCATATCCATCGCCAAATTGCGCCTTGCGAATATTATCCTTACTCGTTGTCGCCGGCTGACTGGCGGCCTGAATTCGCCAGGAAAATGTTTCAATAGTCATAAATAGCCTTTATCTCCGCCAGTAAAAAATCCGCAAAGCGGCTTCTGGTATTAACGCCCTTCTTTTATTGCCTTCCAGAGTGGCGTGCCGGGCCGTTGGGCCTGTTCACTGACGACACTAATGATGGCGGGTTTCAGTTGCTTGAGGATACCGTTACTGTCAATCGCTGACCGCTGCGTAGACTGCTGTTCGTTGCCACTACTGATATAGACGCCGCCCATGTTGACCATTACACCACCAGGGGACACACTTGCTGGACTGGAAGCGTTGCCGACATACCCGCCGGAGGCATAACCGCGCATCATCCGGTAAAGGTTGCTCACGCCGATGCGGCTGGTCGCCTCTTTGGTGAATACAAACTCACCGCGGTGAACAACCCCGGCGGGCTCGTACTTACCACCATGCCCGGTATAACCACCACCATCAAAGCCAGAGGGACGATAGGAAGGGACGGCAAAAGACTGACCAGAATTAGAAGAACTGCTCCCGCCGCTGATCCACCCCATCGCAGCCTGAAAGGTGTAGGCCACAATAAGCTGATCAACGACCTGAGCGATCATCTTCAGAATGGTTGTGGTGAATTCCTTAAAACTCGCTTTGCCGGTGGTATTGAGCAACGTCAGCTGATTGGCCAGACCCCCGAAGGTGGCCTGGGATATTTGTTGAACAGAGGAAAATACATTAGTCGCGGAATCCTGATACTCCGCCCAGCCCTGTTTGGCACCGGCCAGCCAGTTACCGCGCAATGCATCCTCAGCTTCATAGGTGGCTTGCTGTTCCGCCAGCACCCTCCGCTGCGCATCAGGATTGAAGGCGTACGTTTCACTCAGCTTTTCAAGCGTGCTCCTTCTGTTCGACTCCCTGCCAGAAAGCCCCTCGGCCTGAGCCTTGATCCCCGCCCGGATCGCACTCTGCTGCTGCGCGAATTTATTGGCCTGATCAGCCAGATTATTCAGCTTCTGCTGCCGGGCGACCTTATCACCGAGATCGGCCAGCTGGCGTTTGTATTCCAGCGTTTCGTTTTTGTGGGCCAGCAGGGATTTTTCCTGCGTGGACAACTGGCGGCGGCCGGCGGCCTCCTGTAAAACGGCATACTGGTTTTCCGTCTGCCAGAGGTCGCGGCGCTGCTTACTGATCACATCGTTAACGTCGGTATGCTGCTGCAGGGTTTTAAGCTGCGCCTGTAGCGTCAGCAGCTCCGCCTGTGCCCCTTCCTCAGCTTTACTGCCAGCGGGCGTGGTATATTGCCTGCCTTTCGGCGTTTTCGGATCTTTGTATTTGCTATCGATGCCTGCGCGGATTTTCGCGATATCGCTGTCCGTCCAGCGGGTAGCAATCCCATCGATGGCATCCTGTTTATTTTTCGCAACCAGCTTATTAAATTCTTCCTGAGCACGGGCCCGCCGCTCGGCAGGTTTCAGGCCAGCATCAAGAAGCTGGTTAAACTGCTGCTGATTCCTTATTGCCTGCTGCTGCTGGTCATTGCGCAGCTTCTCGCGCGCCGCGGCTAACCCCTCCTGAGCATATGCTTTATCAGCCTCATCATAGGCCTGTTTTTTGAGAGATAACTGCTCACGGGCGTTGCGAAGACGCTCTGCATCAGCTCTCACCAGCGGATTGTTTCCTGCATAGTCAGGATCGACTTTAAGGTTGGACGACAGCGCGCGGTATACCTTTTCGGCTGACTGCCAGTCCGCAAAAGCCCCCTGCCGCTTCATGGCAGTATCAGGATTCCGACCAATGCCCATCATGGCATCCCAGGCGCCGCTGGCGGCATTTTTCACCCAGTTCCACGCAGTTTCCAGTGTCCCCAGGTTTTCCTTCACCGCATTTGCGCGCTGGATAACGCTGTCGGAATAGGCCCGCATCGCGAGCTCTGCAGCGCGGTGTGAATCCCCCATCGCCTGAGCAGCTGAAATCTGTTCAAACTGGCTTGCGGTCAGAAAATGCAGCGACTCATTCAGCGTTGCAACCGCATTAACCGGATCCTCTTTCAGCCGTTTGAACTGGTTAATAGTTTCCTCCACCGCCTGGCCGGTCGCCTGCTGGAGCCTTGCAGCCACGTTGGCAACGCGCTCGACGTCGGCGCCACCGAATGCCCCACTTCCGACAACCTGCGCTAATACGGCTGCCGCGGCGTGCTGAGTGACTCCATTTCCTGAGATGTTCCGCGCCAGCGCCTGCAGTTGTCCCGATGTTTTCCCGGCATAGTTCCCGGTGAGAATAAGCTGTTTGTTAAACTCTTCGGCTTCCTTCCCGCCCTCGTACCATGCCTTTCCCAGCAGAACGACGGATGCCGCTATGCCACCGACCACGCCGGCGATCCCCAGTCCGCGTGGCGTCATCATTTTTTCGAGCCACCCGGCCTGGTTCGCCAGGGTTATCCCGGAGCCACGCAACGCGCCGAAATTACCACGCAATAATTCCCCCGCCAGCACGCCAAGTTCCCGACGTGCGCCAGCGCTCTCGAGACCAAGGCTGTGCGTGGCGACCTTTGCCGCTTCCAGTTTGCGGATATAAACTTCAGCGGCATCGCCGGCGCCCACCTGCGCCGCTTTCATTCTCAGGAGCTCTGTACCAGATAGCTTTTGCTCGACAACCTGCGCCTTCAGCTGGCGAAGAAATTTCTCGCGCGCCTGGTTCGCTTTTTCCTCAACCTGCTGAAGTTCTTTCTGCCGGGCCGTGGTGCGGGAAATCAGGGAGAGATAATCACCCTGAGTGATGTTTCCCTGTGCGCGGGCCTTGCGGAATTGTTCCTGGATACTGGCCAGCGACCGTGTTTCACCGCTGAGGGATCGAACGCCATCTATCTGCCGAAAGAATGACTCCGCCAGCGCATCCTGCCGCCGCGCCAGCGCCTCAGCCTGCGCATCGTTCTCGCGATAGCGCTGGTTTAACCCGGTAACGCGCTGGTAAGTCTCATCGACCGATTTGGAAACCCGTTGCAGTTCGCTCTGAAGCCCGGCAGCGGCATCCGCCTGTCGCTTCTGCATATCGGACACGGCGCCTGCGCTGGCGGCGCTGGTAGTTTTCAGCGCACTGATTTGTGCCTCTGCCGCGCTACGCATGCGCGTCTGCACTTTGTCCGATTCATTCGCCATACCGGACAGTTGCCCCTTAATCCTGGCAATCTGTTCGGTAAATGTGGCGCTGTCGACATCCAGGTTAATGACAAGGTCGCTAATCTGCTGGGCCATATCTGGTGCCTCCTGTTATTCCCTCTGCGGCCAGCATCATGGCGTCATCGTCCTGCACATTATCCGCTGCAACCTCAGCAGACGGGGACAGCAAGCTGAAATGTGCAGGGGTGAGATCCGGATCCCGGTATAAGAAGGTTGAAATGGTGTAAAGCAGCCCGGAGAAATGGGCATCGAGCTGCGCGTCCTGAAAATAACGCTCCCGGTAAAAATGATGCCAGTCGCCCAGCTCGGAGGACGTCATGCCAGCAAGCATGACGCGCCAGTCGGGTCGCCCGAACTCGCGCGCCAGCTTCAGGACAAAATCAAGCTCACTGGCTAGGGCTTTTCCGCAGTAACAGGTTCATCACCCGGTTCATCGCCCAGCGCAGTGGCATCAATGGGTTGATCTTCTTCAGCAACGGGCGCCAGCATGCCGGAGAGTAGCTTGATCTGCATTTCCGCTTTGCCAATCGCTTCCGCCGGCCAGGTACTCATCACCTGCTGGTGGAGTTCCTCTTCAGATGGCCCCTTCGGATCGTTATGCCAGAGCGAGAGCGCAATCAGGCGCGCGCCTGCGCGAATACTCATGCTGACCAGCCCGGCGGACATTGTCTGGTCATCCACGTCATCAGAAATGGTGGATAAGGCTTTTTCTTCTGCGGCCAGATATTCGAGATAAGTAATGCGCTGCAGTGCCGACAATTCGGTGATCGTCACCGTAGCGCCGTTATGGGTAAATTCGTCTTTCTTCAAAAACATGCTCATGCCTTTATCCTCAGGACGCCGTCACGGTAGTTTTGCAGGTCGCCACAAAATTACCGTCATTACTCATGACAATAATGTCGGCCGCGCCAGCCGCCACGCCGGTAACAATCAGAGATTTGCCACTCACGGCCACGGTCGCCTTCGCGCTATCCGAGGTCGCCGCACGGAAAGACTGTTCCGACGCGCTGGCAGGCAGGAAAGTGACGTTTAGCGTTGTGGTTGCGCCGACGGCCACGCTGGCCGTTGCCTTGTCGAATTTGATGCCGGTCACTGCGATCGGCGGGTTGCCGCTTTCTTCCGCCAGTTCCGGTTTCCCGGTATTGGTGATTTTGGCGGTACGCGTGATCACTTCCTTCGCGGGGATGGCTTTACCCAGGCTACTGCACCAGCCTTTGAACACATCCACAGTGCCATTCGGATACTTAATTTTGTACGCCCGTACAGAGCCATCGACGAACCAGGCCACCAGCGATTTTTGACCCTCTTCTCCCGGTTTCCAGGCCAGCGTTAATGATGTATCACCTGCCGATTTTGCCCCCTGTGCGGTCGCGGTCCAGTCTGCATCTTCATCATCAAGATAGGTATCATCGTAGGACTCCGCCGTCATTTCACCCGGCGTCAGCTCCTTAATTTTTGCCAGGCGTTGCCAGTCAGCATCGGACAAAGGGTTTGCATAAGCATCCCCGGTCCCCGTGTACAACCAAAGTGTTGTTCCCGCCCCTTTTACCGGATCAAGTGGATTAGGTGTTGGCATAAATCCTCACATGTCATAAGTAATTGAATATTTCATATCTGCGGAGCTCCAGAGCCCGAGGCTGTCATCCCTCTGGTATTCGTAACCCTGCTGTACCATCACGGTAATCAGTCCACTCAGCGCGGAGATACCTGAGATTGCCGGGTAAACCCGGGTTTCCATCCACTCATCAAGTTCGGAGTCAGGTACCTGGGCAGGAAGGAAAACTTCGATATGCAGAGTGGCCTGCCAGGTATCAGCATCCAGCTCCTCCCCGGTGTATTCGGCATCGGTCAGATAAACCGCCACAGCAGGAAAATCTTCTTCCTCAATGACAGCCGGACGACCATCAAAAAAAATGGCACTATTCCCTATCACGCTTTCCAGACCATCGATCACGGCCTGGCGTATTTCGGTATGTTTCATCGTTTCAGGTGTAACCTCAGTTGTTGCTTGAGCGCAGCGGCCAGTTGCTTTGGCATCTCCACATCAAGCATGCGTTTCTTCTCCGCTTCGAAAGCAGTTGTAAGCGGTGCAGCCAGTGGGATTTTCACAACATCGATGGGGTAGCGATTTTTACCTTCAATACGCTTCATGACATGCCAGCGACCGTTGGCTAATTGCTGAATGAAAGCGTCCCTGAAAAGATATTTCCCGATCTTCAGGACACTCCCTCTCCGTAGAAGCGCCCCTTTCTTTCTGGTTAAGCGGACCTGGGCAGCGCCCAGTTTGATCGCCGGCAAGTTACCCCGGTTGACCTTTATCCTGGCGTTCATTCGGCCATTTGAAGATGCTTTGCTGACCCTTACCCTCTGTTTAACCAGTTTGACCGGGAGGCCTTTAACGCGGTTATCCCCTGCGATGGTTTCCTTAGCCACTTTTCGGGTCGCTGCGGTAACGGCAGTTCTGGCGACGCGGTTGATTGCCCAGGCGCTGGCCTTAGGCACCATATTGCGATCAAGGCTGTTCAGGTTCGCAATGACTTGCTCCAGCCCCTTAATACCCATAAAACCTCCTATCGGCGGCGGTTTCCGGCGGGGGGGTGTCCGGTGCCCAGCCAGAGATGACAGGATCCGCAATCGTCCGGGCCAATCCGGTCAATCCAGTAAGAAACTCCGTTAATGGTGAGGGAATCCAGCCGCTGTAACTCGCTGGCATCAGTCGATTTCACAAAAAATGAAGGGCTTGTGCCCTCTACTCTCACGCCGGGAACCGCATAACCAATATTTTCTGGATCATCAAAGACACCAGAAATACTCAACCCGGAGAGCCCGCCAGAGGTGATAAACGCCACCGTTCCCATAGTTGAGCGGATCGTTTCATCAGCCCGCGATATAGCAGCGTCGAAAACATTATCGAAATCGGTCATATCCGCTCCGCTATAGTTCGACAGCCAGTCCCCGTGCAATCAGCTCTTCTGCATCCCCGGCGCTGACACGAACGGTGGTTCCCGGCAAAACAAGACTCACCTGTTCATTCTTTACCGCGTGCAGCGCTTCGAGGTGTAACGTCGTGAGCGTTTTAACCGCGACCAGGTCATCTGATGCAGACTTTGTTTCCTGGGGCACCGGCGTTAATGCGTTACCCTGCGCATCGCTATCCTTCTCCTCACTGCCGGATGCCGTAGTTCCGGTACCCGTTTCATTGCTATCGTCACCATCGTCGGCATCATCCCCAAGCTCTTCTTCCAGCTCAGCAATACGTAGCGCCAGCTCTTCTTTCGATCCGGCCAGACTGACCTCACGGTTCAGCATGCTGCCCAGCTCTTTCAGGCGGGTAATTAACTCTTCTTTGGTCATCACTGTTTCCCCTTTATAAGAAAGGCCCCGAAGGGCCGTGGTCCTGGTTGTTAGGCCAGTTTTACGGAGACGAACTCATCCGGATCAGCCAGCAACATCAGCGGTGCTGACTGAATCATGGTGAATTCGCGAGCAGGGTCTCCCGACTGAACCCAGTTTTTTGGGTAGCGGGTTGAAGCGTTAATACCTTCTCGCTGGGCGTCTGCATCAAGGATGCAACCATAGGTGCGCAGACCACGGGCCTGGGTGTTACCCAGTACCATTGACAGGTCCGGCAGTGCATTTTTTTTGACGTCATTTTCAACGAGCTGACCGGCATAAACCACAATGGCGACATCACCGTACATGCCCTTATAAGAAACGACTTTACCCAGGTCTTTCAGGGCAGTTTCCAGTTCAGAATTCGAGCCGCGGCGAGTATCCAGCTTCTCCTTAACGGCATCGAAAGAACGGAACAGTGCCCAGCCCTTCGGATCGAACACGATAATGTTGATCGTACCGCTGGCATTTAGCGCATAGGCTTCAATGTCATCGGTCGGATCATAGGTTTTTTTATCACGGCCAGACCATGCTGCCGCCCCCGCCTGGATAATGTTATTGCCGGCACTGCGCCCCATATCCACTTCAACTGGCTCAAATGCTTCCCCACTCATGGTGTATTTCCCATAGAGCACAGCTTCGATTGCTTGCTTCTCTTCGACCTGGGCAATCGCCAGCTCCTCATCTTTCATATTCTGAAGAATGATGCGGCGACGGCGATAAGCAGGATCTGCCAGATTCTGTGGATCTTCATCAGGCAGGCGGCGGAGAGTCATTTGTGGGTTAACTTCGTGTTTCGGCTTCACATAGCCAGGCGTAAATTCTGACGTGCTGCCGCCTCGAGAGCGAATCACTTTCCCGGAGACAATCGGCGACACATACAGCGCCATGTTGACCAGGCCTGGAATTTGCGACAGGTAGACCTTCTCAGTCGTGAAGGGATAACTTTCACGGAAGAAGATGCGCAGGAAAAGCGGATCGAATTTGAATTTCTTCTCATTGACCGCCAGCAGTTGGGCTGTTGTATAAACTGACATAGATTTTTCCCGTAAAAAAAGCCGCAAATGCGGCTTTTATGAATAATGAAAGTGGTAAAGGAGTCGGTTAAACGATGCTGATAGCAGTACCAGCAAACGCATTACGTTTAATGCTGTCGTCGGTGACTGCATCCGGCCAGTGAATATCTTCAACACGGAAGGAGCCGGATTTATAAAAGGTAAGTTCGGTGCTGTTCTGGTCGGCGGCTACCGCCAGGATGCCGCATGCCGCGCCGGCATGCTCGCCGTCCCAGGCAACCAGTTTTCCCGCCGTCGCCTCCAGCATTAACGGAGTCATAGCGGGTGTTTCCGCTGCCAGTGCGCCAGCGCCATAAGCGGTGTGAGCTGGGTCGCTATTACCCAGCGGCTGGTAGTGTGTAAACTCTTCAGTGTTAGCCATATGAGCCTCTTAAACAGGGGTATTCATCAAATCATCGGTTTCACTGGCAGCCGGTGCTCCGGACGCCCGCGTTTCCATCAGGCGGTCCAGCGCGGTTTCGCTTCGGGCCTGTGAACTTTGCGGCGCCGCCGCCAGAATGCGTTGTGCATGCTCAACCGTCATTCCCGGCGTTTCGGCCAGCGCACGGGCCTGTTCCTCCCGACCGCTTGCAGCCTCACAGTTCAGGATCCCCATAATTCGGGCATTCTCAGCAGAGACCGCCGCGGCAACCTGAGCATTTACATCCGGTGTGGGTGCAGCAGCTGCTGGCGCTGCCGGAGCAGTTACAATTGCTCCATTGGCTTCCGGTGCGGCATTGGCGTCTGGTTGGGTTGCAGCTGCATTCGTCGTCGTTGTCTTCATCGTTCCTCCGATATGGATGGTCTTTTTGGTATCCAGCGCGCTGCGCATTACGCCGATCGCATCTGTACTGTTAACAAGTTCGTCCGCCAGCCCATGATCAATGGACTCCTGCCCGGAGAAGACCGCAGCCTCAGTATCGAGTACCGCCCTCACCGACATTCCCGTATAACCTGCCACTTTTTCAGCAAACATCTGCCGGGTGGCATCGATACGGGACTGAAAAGCTTCATGAACATCTTTTGGCAATTTTTCGTAAGGGTTGCCATCAACCTTGTGGTCGCCGCTGTAAATCAACGTGACCTCGACCCCCTGAGATTTCAGCACCTGCCCATAATTGCTGTGGGCCATCATCACACCGATGGACCCCGTCCTTGCGGTCTGTGTCACCAGCCGGCGTGATGCCGCACTGGCGATAAGCTGCCCGGCGCTGCAGTTCATATCGTTCGCCAGCGCCCAGACGGGTTTAGTATCGCGGGCCCGGGCAATAATGTCGGCGCAGTCAAACGCTCCGGCGACCATCCCACCTGGCGTATCCATATCCAGCAAAACACCGTCAACATCAGGATCGCTGATAGCCTGTTGCAGGCGGGCAATTACACCGTTGTACCCGGTCATGCCGGAATACGGCTGGAGTGAGCGGGTTTTATTGACCAGGGTCCCGGCAACAGGTAATACCGCAATACCATTCATTACCTGATAGCTACGAGCCGGGCGCGGCCCGGCCTCCTCGTTACCGAATAGCATCAGTGGTTCCGCCATTTGCTCGGTGCCCAGGGTGGTACCCGATACGGTATCAGTCAGGCGGGTAATGCCCAGTTGGCCTGCCAGCGCGCAAAAGAAAACCCGCGCATAGGCGGGTTCAAGGAGCAGCGGTTCGTTAAATGCCAGGCTGGCAATATGTGGAAGGTTACGCAGCTCGGGCGTCATCTTGTTCCTCCTTGCCGGAATTCTCCAGACCAGACTGGAACGCCGCAGTTGCCCACGAAGGCGGTCTTAACCCTGCCTGTCGCCGTTCCATCGTTTCACGCACCTGCTGGGCAAAGATTTCCTGATAATCATCGCCGCGCTTCGCGCATTCTTTTTCATAGGTACTGAGGCCTGCTTCAATCAGCATAACCGCCTCCTGCACCTCCTTAAGTCCGTCAATCGCCA
>OGIV01002100.1_pt1 | contig 10478 bp, 11 predicted proteins | sample 1571861 | NCBI WGS metagenome assembly OGIV01 (sample SAMEA2582099, study PRJEB24529) | metagenome | biome: Human gut stool | place: China | collected 2011 | reverse complement strand
AAGCCATCTACGGCACAGTTGAGAGATTGGAGCAGAAAGTCGATGAACTTTCTGCCTCCACAAAGAACGCAGGAGCGGAAACCGTTCCTGCAAGTAATGACATAACCAAGTTGGATAAGTCAATCAATGCGATGTTTATCAAAGAAGAGGAAGTCAGAGGTAAAATATCCAAATTAAGAGATGCCATTATCGTTTTTGCTGACCTTATTAAGGTTGAACTTGGCAAAAATGAGCAGCGAAGCAAGTTCTTGGTTGATACTGTCAAGCAGATGAAACAAGAGCATACTGTCACCTCAAAGGCATTGCAAGATAAACTTGAAGTGATGAACAAATCACCTCAAAAGAAGGTTGTAACCCATCACTTCGAGCCAACCTCAAAGAATGTTCTTCTTTTCATTGGTGGCTTGGCTCTATCCCTTGTCATTTCCATTTGGGGCAATCTCACCCAATGGCGAGATTACCAAGATTGGGAGGAGGCAGACTTGAAATATAGGGCATTGAAGATGGTGCTTTCTACTGATGACCCAAACATTCACTACATTGAAAAGTACTTCTCTATATGTCGAGACGAAAATGTTATAAATAATGTGAGAAATCGTGTTACTGCTTATGAGGATTCTGTCCGTCACCATTATGAAATGATAGAAATAGCAGCTTATAAAGACAGCATTGCCAATCGCCTATTGCGAGAGTCTAAAGAGATTAAAAGTAATTTTGGCAATCGTTAGACAACGGAACTATTAGTAATTTAGAGGTGTATAATGCAATTCAACCTCCCATTATATAGCAGACTTTTCTATATAGTGGGAGGTTCAGATGTATTCCTATTTGTATTTTGCATAGGCTTTTTCCAATCGTTTGTCATACTGATTCTGGGCATACCCAGAGCCATTATAATGTCGGGCAAACTCTTTCCAGTCAAGATTACGAAGATAGCCATCCCATCGGTTGCCTTTGATAAACCGAACAAACAGTTCCAGCTGCTTGCCCTCACTTTCCGTCATCATTTCCACAAACTCGCTGACGGATTTGCAACCGCTCACTTGATAGTTGAATCCCATAATCTGAGCCAATCCCCAACTTGCAGATGAATCGGCAGCTTCACGATGGATAGCTCTTGCACGCTCCAAACGGTCATATTCCTTCAAGCCACCTTGATAATGGGTCTTCGTCCATTTGGGATAGAGGATGTCTTCATTGCCTTTCTGATGTTTGGCAGGATCAATGCCTCTATTCTTCAACTGACTCCAGAAAATGTGTCCCTCAAATAGAATTGTAGGTTTGCCTACTGCAAGGAAACCGCCCTTGTTGCCTGTTTCTACTTCAAGCACAGCCTTAATTGCCGCAACTTCCACCCCAAGCAGCTCTGCTGCGTGTTTGAAATCCGATTCTGTGAGACGCAAGGAAGCCAAAGACTGGGCACTGTCACTTTGCAACATATCCCATGTTCGTTGACCGACTATTCCATCGGATACCAATCCGTAGTCTTTTTGAAATTTACGGACAGCCAATTCTGTATCATTACCGAATATACCATCTGCTCCAACATGATAGCCTCTTTTACAGAGCAATCGCTGAAGCAACTCAACTTCAGTACCAGATGCACCTCTTTTTAATGTTTGCATAAATTCTAATTTTTAAATGTTATTGTCATTTTGACCTATTGTAAAACACGGCTTTCTTCTTCATGCCGTATTCTCCTTATAGAAATACACCTTCATCGTATATTTCCTGTCTTTGCTGATGCGTAGCAGGGCTTCTGCGTTCATGCGCTTCCAACCTTCAGTCAGTTCAAGGACATAGCCATCGGCAAGTTCCATGCTGAACGTTGTCTTGTCTGCCTTGATATGTCTCTGCAACCATTCACGTTTCATGCACGATAGGTTTATGAGGAACAGGTAGGCATCCACAAAGGTGGCAGGTCTGACTTCCCAAATATTGCGCCCTTGCCTTTTCTTTACCTTGACAACCCTTTCCTTCTTAGCCTTTTCCAAAGACGATATAATGGATTCTTCCAACAAGGATTTGTCCATTACTTCCTTGATAGCCTTTTCACCGTTTAAATCGTCCTCATCCTCTATGAGAGGACATTCCTTATCCACCCATACGCCAAACTTTTTAACGACCGTGTCTCTTATTCTTGTCCATATTCTTCTCAACCACATTATTATATAGAGTTTACCGGTTAAACTTACTTGTACTTTCCACTCGTTTCTGTGCAGCTTCTACCTTGGCGAGAGCTTTCAGAGCCGAAGCCGACTTGTGCCTGTCTATGTTTAGCTTCAATAGGCAGTAAGGACAACGTAGATATCCAGAAGTCAGCAATTCGGTGATGGTGGTCGGAATAAACTTGCCACATTGAGGGCAAGCCATACCTGGCACTTGTTGTGCTTGCTTATTATTCATCATGGTTTGCCTCCTTTCCTTCTTCTACAGCTTCCATCTGCAAATTGTTGGTGGTAAGATGCAGGAGGTTTGCTAAACCTCCAGGCATATCAGCCTGTTCCATCCTTACCTTCACTTTCATGTTGGCAGTAAGCGATTGTTGTGAACTGCTCTTGCGTGAGCCTTCGACTTTTGCGGAAGCCATTGAAACTCGTAGCTTGACCCCCTCTGCTGTTTTCTCCTGAGGTATTGCACCATTCTTTAATGAAAATGTGGCATCTGTATCTGCACTTAGGGCATCAACTATCTGAATGTCAAAATCGAAATCAGCTTCTTTTACTTGAAGTAATGGCAGGGGAACCAACGTCAGCAATGGTATCTTTACCTGCTGTTGATGTGTACCATCTACATCGTGGCTTTGATAGTTGAACTCAAGCATACGCAGTTCACCAACCTTGCCTGTTTCCTTGTCGTATGACTCGAAAGCCAATTCCATCAGATAACTCAAATAACGTCTGGTCGCTATGGAGTCTGCATCAATGGTAGCAGCCAACGGACCAGAAATAAGGTCTTTCAACTCCATCACTTGGCTACTTGTTCGTTTTATATCTTTTCCTGTAGGCATAATCTTTCTATTTTATGGTTCTACAATATTTTATTCCTCAGAATATAGTTTGATGTTATTTGGCGAAACGTGGAAATGCAAGGTATGGATGCATTCCTCTGGCAAGTTTGCCAATTCCTCAGAGTTCAATGTTACATCTACAGATGGTATGATTCGCTTGCGCTTCAAGTTGATGTCTTTCAATAATGATGGCATCATATTTTTCAAGAAGTTCTCCAAGTTATCTCGTATATCTTTACGGGTATTTTCCCCATCAGGTCTGTTGAATAGTACTTGCAGGTCTTCATGTCCAAGCAAATTTTCATCACATACAGAAAGAATACAGTCAAGTAGAACACTTTCGTTGACACTTCCATCATCCTTGATGAGAGAAGTGAAGTTCAGCTGCATAGCTTTCAGAATCTTACGGCTCAAAAAAGCACTATATTTTCTTTTCAAATTATCATCTATGGCAAAATTTGCCAACACCTTAGTACCACTATCCGTTCCATCTTCAGGAAAGAGAGATTGCAACACAGGTAAGGTACTCTTGATGATTGCCTTGGCAAAATCAACACTTATTTGCTTAGCTACCTTACGCAGCTGTGGATAGTTGATTTCGTATTGCTCCGTTTGAGCAGAGTCACTTTTCACACCATAGCGCAAGTCAAGCTCCACCTCACCAACAGCAACTGTTGGAAGGGCGAACTGCTCCAAGCGTCCATTTTGCTTGTAAACATCCTCCAATGATATGGCATACATATTTGCCTCATGCTGTGCCACTATCATGTCTCGGAGTATTGAACTGATTATAGTACTTAATTGAGCCATAAGATTCCTTTAATTTACGTTAGATTATGGTTTGGTTGTGTCTGTTTTTGTGTCAGGCTTTACGTTCTGTACATCAACCGAAACCTTCTTCTTACCTGCAATAACAGTATAGGTCTTAGCCTCTTTGAGTTCAAAGACCACGCTATCATCGCTTACCTTACCTGTTACACCGTCAATCTTGATAGATTCAGGCTCGAAGATGCCCTTGCTGTTCTTGTAGGTAGCAATAAGGGTTGCCTTACCATCAGTGAGGGTAAGCTCACGAGCACTAACCTCCAAAGTTCCATCTGGGTCAGAAACATCAAGTGTATTACCAAGAAGTTCAAGAACCTTGGCAAGACCTGCTGGCATACTATCTTGACCAGCCTTGACAGCCACATCCATCGTGTACTCTACGCTATACTTAGATTCTTGTGTAGCCTTTGAGTCTTTCTTTGATGAATAGTTAGCCTTCATCTTGGCGTCCATGTGGAAAGGTCCCCACTTTGCACCAATACTTGCCTCAGCGCCAACATCAAGAGCCGAGCTACTTGACTGCTCACTAACACTTGAAGAGGATGCGGAAATGTTCGCCTTGAAATTGATGTCAATGTCGTGGATGGCGATGTACGGGATAGGTACAATCGTCAACAGTGGAACATTCAACTGAACCATGTGACCGTTCTGCATGAACTGAAAAGAAACATTTACTGCTTCTTTCTGACCAGTATTTGGGTCAGTGTTCAATCCTACTTCTTGAATAAACTGCCATGATGTCTGCGCAGCCATAGCTTGCGCTTCGATACATGCTTTCAACGGACCTCCGATAATACTACCGAAGGGAATCGCCTGCAACGCATTGGTTGCTACTTGCGAAGGAGTTGTGTCTATTGCCATAATTTAAACTCTTAGTTATTTATAATATCAATAATGCGACATTTTTCGTCATCATAGAGGCTGTCCAAAATAATTGATTTTTCGCTTCTTAGCGAATAATACTTTATACCAATATTCTTTGGAGCCCAAAAAGTTCTAACTTGGTCTATACTATTTTTGCATGTTCCACATACCGTTCTTGCTGAAAATAAATGGATAATAAAATTTCCACTTGGCATTCTATTATGTGCATAGATATAATTCAACAATCTGATTTCTGTATGCAAGCCTGCCATTCCACCAATCTTTATCAATTTCTGATCTTCAGAAACGTCTTGTACTATTTCGTAAGATTCTATCATCTCGTTAGACAAACGCGAAGGGTTAGAATAAGAAATGAAAGTCTGTGAAATACCATTTGGCGTTTCTATAACAGCTGTACAAAGATTGTGTTTTTCTACATCATAAAAAGCCGTATTTCTATCATCAGCAAGCCATGCATATAGACCTAACAATATACGACCTTGGTGCGCTAATTGTTCATTTGTCATATTTACAATTTTTCTCCTTACTCTATTTACTATTAGGCTTTTCAGGACCCGCCTCTCAACGTTGATGGTGCAAAGATATAGCAAAAGCCCGACTGATGCAACTATTTCCACCAGACGGGCTTTGCGTCCATCGAATAGGCTATTTCTGCCTATTATTCCATAAAAATCTTACTTGTTTCGGTTTCTCGAACCCCAAAAGTGAAATGAGAATTTCAATTCCTCACGATACTTGTCTCCAATGTGTACTTCCATACCGTTCTCCAAAACGACATGTCCATAATAGTACATGTCGATGTAGCTAATGTTAACGATGAAAGAACGGTGAATGCGCTTGAACATGTCCGGGTTCAACTCTGGCTCAATGTCACCCATAGGACAAGACTGAGTGTAACGCTTGCCATCAACCATGTGGATAATACAGTTGTCCTTCATTGCCTCAATATAAGCAATGTCACTGACGGTAATTCGCTTGCATCCCATGCCACAACTAATCAAGAATACATCGGTTGGATACAAACACTCGCTTGATGCTTTCATTTCTGTTCTCATAATAAAATTTTGTTTGAGCACCTCACGATTGACGCAAAGGTACTTCAAACCATGAAAACAGGTAGCACGAAACCACCACACTGCCATATTATCCACCCAACAGGTATCAAGACACGATGAAGGGTCTATACGCCCACCTATCATCGTGGCATATAGACCCTTGTCGTTTCCCGTGAAGTGCGGGTGAATATGTTTGCTGGGCACCTTATACTCCTGCCCAACTTAGGAGTTTATTAATCGTCTGCACAAATGATTTTATTAAATGTATAGCCAAGAAACTGTTTGTTATCGTAGTCTTCTGTGCCCCAATAGCTTCCTCCAGCTGGAACCCATTCATACGTTACTTCCTCTGTATTACGAAGCTCCATCATAGATTGTCGTGAAGACAATGTCAGGTCAACAAAGTCGGTTTGACAATTATTAAATATACCTCCTGTACCGTCATCATATGCTACTCCAACTGAACTAAGTGCACCGAAACGGACCCTATTTAAGGCGTAACATCCTTCAAATGCCCTGCTTCCTATCCTTGATGCCTTTTGCATATCTACATGTCTAAGAGTAGTGCATAGGTAGAAAGCCCAATATTTAATCTCTTCGACTTTTGGAGCATATATTTCCGTCAATGTACTGCCTTGAAAAGCTTCATCTTCAATAATGGTAGCGTCTGGCAAGCGAACTACGTTAAACCATGGAGCAACGCCTTCTGGTAAATTACCAAAAGCTTTTTGAGGAATTCTCATAACACCTTTTAAGGTAATATTGACAGAACTTTCTGGAACACTTTTATCTTTTAAGGCAGTCTTTATGGCCTCAAAAAGACCTAACGACGCATTGGAAGGTAAAGTTAACTCCACATCATTGCCGTTTTCCAATTGCTTAGCGACCGATTCTCTTACACTCTCTTCCGTTACCAAAGAAGCCTCGCCACCAGGTATTGCCGTTCCTTCTTTCCAATCTGTCACTTCAACATTATTTATTATGGCTTTATCCTTACCAATCTTTAATTTATAGGTATAGCTCTTACCGCTTTCAAGATTTGGAATGCCTTTAATAGAGTATGCTTTAGGCGTTCCAGTACCGTTTTCCTGTACACTTATGCATATAAAATCTTTGTTCGCGTCTTCTGCATTTGGAGCAACCAGAGCCACCCAAGAACTCTTTGGGTTAGAGTCATCCACCTTATATGCTTTTATAGCAGAAACATCTGCGCCTTGAGTTGCCGGTAGCTGTAATTGAGAATATATATTTATCTCAGCTACATATGGTTGGTCAAACTCATTCATGAAAGTCGAATTTTCTATATCGATAACGACACGTGCCGTCTGGCGCACGAAAGTCAAATCGAGCTGACGGTTTTCTGGTATGTTTTCATATGTCTTCCTAGCTATCATGTAGTCAGAAAGAGCTAATCCTTCCTTTATGTTCTGTTCTGTACAGATTTGTCCCTTGTCAAAACTATTGCTGACATTATTATAAGAATATGGATAAAACGCCTTGAAATCTGTAGCTTCGGATTCCCATTTAATTGGAACTTCGGATTCGGCTACTCCCCAAACTCCATTTTTCATTTCATACTTATGAGTGGCACCACCATTCACGCTAATTCCAATTTGGTCAAAATCTTGAAAAACACTCTGTTCTTCTGTACTGCCAATGGGATTACTTCTGGTAAAAACGCTCTCGCCACCAATGGTTGCATTTACTTTTACCTCATCTCCTGCAAAGCGAACCTGCTCATCTTCTGTAGAGCAAGCAGCAAGCATTGCGAGTAATGCAAAGGTTCCTAAATATTTTGAAATTTTCATATTCTTCGCTTTTTATTCTGTTACTTATTCTGTTTCTTATTCTGTTTCTAAAGTTGCACCAGTCCCTTCTACCCAAGGGCTTGCCTGCATGCTGCCAGCTTTTACGAAATCCTTACCTACAGTAAGGGTCAGCAGATGTTTTTTACCAGCTTCTAATGTCGCAGTCACATTTTCAGGAGCCCTCCACACATAAATCTTGCCGTTTATTTCAAACTCTACCCTAAATCCTTCAGTAATAGTTTGCGGTATAAGGATAGCTGAATAATTTGCAATTGCATGGGCATCATTGTTGGCTGCTGCTGTGAATTCCCCAAGCTCAGGTTCTATCAAGACAGGAGCACAGGTTGCATCTACTGCCACAGTGATAGGATCTGCTGACAAATCTGCAAAACCCTGATTGATGCTTCCTCCGATATTTATATTATTTATCGGATTAGCTGCCAAAGGAGTCGTGGTATTAAAATCAGTGCCGAACTCAATTTTTATGTTCAGCAAACTGAGGGCATGAGTAAAAGTGATGTCAACTGCACCATTTGTCAAATCCTTTTCTGGCACAAACCCCGTTTTCTTATATACAAGGAAGTCAGACTCGTAAGTACCCGCCATCTGTTGCGTACCAACAGAAACTGGATATTTTTTTACTTTAATCATTGTTTCCGTATTTCCTCTTGAGTCGAATGGGGCATAAGCCATTATATCGACAGGCTGAGTTGAGTTCTGCCAAAGCATCTGAATAGAAGGATTCCATTTAGTTCCCTCTTTTGTCATCATGACGTTGTTATAGGAATACTTGATATTATTAGCATTGCCAATGCAAAAAGCGAATTTATCAAGAGAATTTGTGGTGTGAAATGCACGCGTAGTTATATCCTCTACGTTTGTTGTAACTCGCACCACATTATCCGCAGGATAACTGCTCTGTGCCAAATCCTCATCGTTGGAGCAGCTGGCAAAAACTGCCGTTGCCAAAGCTGCCATTGTGAATAATTTAATTGCTTTCATTCTGTATATGTATTTAATTGTTGTACTATGTTAGTTGAGAGCCTCGCCGCTGAATGTGCTGCCATCCTCCCAATTAGTAATTTTAACATCTCCAAGTTTTATCTCGTCACGTCCCACTTCCAGATTGACTGTAGTAATCTTACCGCTCTCTAACTTGAAAGGTGTGCCGTTATCATAAACGAAATTCTTGCCACCGATGACAATGGTGAGTTGCGTGACTTCTTCCTGTGGAATAATGACAGAAACATACTTGGTGTTTTCTGTAATCTCAGGAAGCGAGAAATCTTCCTTTGCTGTAGTGGAAGGAGTAACAACCTTTGTCAGATAATTGATGGTTGCCTCTTTTGCCGCATTGCCCACAACCACTTTCTCTACAGTTGGTATGCCACCCCATTGATTCTTATAGGTAAGGTTCACAGCAAGTTTTGCCATTACATGGGTAAAGGTGAGAGGTACTATCTGTTGGGCATCGGCACTATAGGATAAGCCGTCTGGATTGACTGCCACCAAGAGGTCGCTTTCCGTTTGCTTATTTACATCGAATGTATATTCTCCGGCAGAAAGGTCGGATATTGCTGCTGTAGGATAGACACCGATGAAATAATGCTTCTCACGGTTGTTCTTCCAAAGCATCTGTGGAGTGGATACCCACGAACCGTTAGTCAACTTGTTGATAGCGTTGTTCACCACACGCTCGCTTGCATCCGGAGCAATGGTTGCATCGCCAGTCCAGGCATATACACTGATTTCATCACCCTCTTCAAAGGTTTGTCCACCCTTCTCATCTGTGGCAACACGTGTCATATTGCCGATACTGGTTGAAACGGTGATATACTTGGAGGTCTCGCCTCCGATACCGTTTTCGTTGTCAGAACAACTGCCCAATGTCAAAGCCATTGCCATCAGGGCAAAGAGATAAGTTTTCTTTTTCATTGTCTTTTACTATTATATTCTTGTTTTGATTTTTGCTTAAATGAGAGGGTCGCTTAATCTTCAGGATTCAGGATTTCACCACGATAAATCCATTCCTCAGTCCAATCATCTATCTTCGTGCTCGTAAGATACATATAAGGTTTCATCTCCTCAAATTCCAAGTTTATCTTGTACTTGCCGCCAGATTTCATGACAGGTGCTTCGATGTCGTAGTTGCTAACTACTCCCCCAGGAGAAATCAGTTGGATAAACAACTTGGTGGTATGTAAACCGTTGGCTGTCGGCATCAAGCGTAATGTTTCCGTTTTTAAAGTTTCGCCAGGCACTGCGATTCTCAAAGGTATATCACACTCTTCCTTGGTATAGCTTGCCGTCCCGAATGTTCCATCCTCATTCTTTTGCAGGGGCAGGAGTCCGGTTGCCACATTCAGAACCTTGCCTATCATTGCAAAATTGTCAGGAACTCCTTCTATGAAGATGGTCAATTCTGCAAGTATATGTCGCATTTCATTTTTGGTTATGTAGTTGACATTTGATTTGTCAATAACGATGTCCGTGACACCATAATAGGCATGGTCGGGAGAGGCACTTGGATTGGACAATCCAAACATGAGTTGGTTCATATTGAGGGTTGCCCTTGTAGCCTCACCGATAAAGAATGGTTCTATAAGGTTGGTGGCTGCCAGAATCTGATAATGCCCTACAGGAAGAGCGAAGCGTTGGCTTGCCACCTCCTGCGCACTGCCATCATGTTTTTCCTCAACTAAGGAACCGTCATCGGCATTGAATATCCAGAGCTTCACGTCCTTCACATCCGTGCCTTGGTCGGCTTCATCTGCCCAAGTGAGCGATACTGACAAACCACCCTCATCCTCATCATCATGAACATCATGGTCGCAGCTTGCCAACAGGCATGGGACGCATAACAGCACCCATAACCAAATATTAAATCTTCTTTTT
>OGIV01002098.1_pt1 | contig 10487 bp, 6 predicted proteins | sample 1571861 | NCBI WGS metagenome assembly OGIV01 (sample SAMEA2582099, study PRJEB24529) | metagenome | biome: Human gut stool | place: China | collected 2011 | reverse complement strand
TGTCAGCTCATGTTCCTGTAGAAAGAGGACGCTTTGGTGCAGATATGCAGGTTAGTCTGGTCAATGACGGACCTGTGACCATTATTTTAGATACTAAAAATCGATAAACAAACCATTTCTCGCCTTGTGTGAGAGGTGTTTTTTTTTTACTCTCATCGTATGGGCAATTTAGGTGCTCGATTTTCATTATTTGGGATTTATTTTTGTTATTTTAAGTAGGCTTAACCAAGTGAATATTTAATGAAATTAGAAAATGTTTTTCTCAAATTTCTGAAAAAATCTGACCATTCATGATGAAAAAATTACCGTTTACGAGGATTGCCGGAAATTCCCTTGTCTTACAAAAAAGATTAAGTTAACATTAGTTTCATAAGAAACACCAAGCGATTTTTATGAAACTAAAAAATAACTCGAGTTTACAGCATGCAAATACAAATAGTGATAATTTGAAACGCCGAGGTGATTTAAACTTTTTTAGAGGGATAGAGAGATGTTAAAGAAAGTAGCGTCAACTAAATTATTATCAGGTTTGTTTGTAGCCGGCGGTGTCCTAGGGATGAATCAGGTCGCCAAGGCAGATAACATGGTCAGTTCAGAAGCAACAAAACCAGTTATTACAACTGAAGCAGATAACTTGGTGGTGGTATCAACGGAGGCAGTTTCTCCAGTTGCGACAACAGAAGTAGGTCCATCATCTGCCACTGTTGCGACAGATACTGTAACAACAGCAACAGCTTCTACAATATTTTCACAAGCTGTGCCAGCAGAGAGTGCTAGCTCAGAAATGCTTGTAGCCAGTGAAGCACTAGCTCCTGAGTCAGCTGCTGTGGAAACCATCACATCATCATCTGATAATGCTACTGAAGCAGGACGCCATTCAACTGCTCAAGTGACACCAGTTACAGAAGTGACAGAGCAAAACTTAAATGGTGATGCTTACTTGACAGATCCAGAAACAACAAAAGCTACTTATAACAAGGCAGATGGTGATATTAACTATTCTGTTGTTGTGTCTAATCCAACAGCAGAAACTAAGACGATGACTGTCAACTTGACACTTCAACATGCTTCAGAGATCATCGGTCAAGATAACGTTGACCTTACGCTAGCGGCAGGAACCTCAGCTAAGGTTTCAAACTTGACAGTAGCGTCAGAGTGGTTGACAAACAATACGGGTTACTTGGTGACAATCAGTGTCAATGATAAATCAGGCAATGTCTTGTCAAGCAAACGTGCTGGCTTGTCTGTTGAAGATGATTGGACAGTCTTCCCGCGTTACGGTATCGTAGCAGGTTCGCCAACTGATCAAAATAGTATTCTTGTTAAAAATCTTGAAGTTTACCGTAAAGAGCTTGAGCTCATGAAGTCTATGAATATCAACTCATATTTCTTCTATGATGCTTATAGTGAAGCTACAGATCCTTTCCCAGAGGGTGTTGATAGCTTTGTTCAAAAATGGAATACCTGGAGTCACACTCAGGTTGACACTAAGGCTGTTAAAGAATTGGTTGACCAAGTTCATAAGTCAGGTGCTGTTGCCATGCTTTATAACATGATTTCAGCAGATTCAAATCCAAAGAATCCAGCCCTTCCACTTGCTGCTTTGGCTTATAACTTCTACGATAGCTTTGGTAAGAAGGGTGAGCCGATGACTTACACTATCGGTGATAACCCAACTCAAGTTTACTATGATCCGGCTAATCCAGATTGGCAAAAATACATTGCGGGTGTCATGAAATCAGCTATGGATCGTATGGGCTTCGATGGTTGGCAAGGTGATACAATTGGTGACAACCGTGTGACTGATTATGAGCACCGTAACAGCTCAGACGAGGCTGACTCACACATGATGTCTGATTCATATGCGTCATTTATTAATGCTATGAAAGACCTCATTGGTGAAAAGTACTACATCACAATCAATGATGTCAATGGTGGTAATGATGATAAATTAGCCAAGGCACGTCAAGATGTTGTTTATAATGAGCTTTGGACAAACGGTGGTTCAGTTATTCCAGGACGTATGCAGGTTGCCTATGGTGATTTGAAAGCACGTATCGATATGGTACGCAATAAAACTGGTAAATCACTTATCGTTGGTGCCTACATGGAAGAACCAGGTATTGATTATACTGTTCCTGGTGGAAAAGCAACTAACGGTGCTGGTAAAGATGCCCTTGCTGGTAAGCCATTGCAAGCTGACGCGACTCTTCTCGTAGATGCGACAGTAGCTGCAGCCGGTGGCTATCACATGTCCATTGCAGCCCTTGCCAATGCTAATGCAGCCCTTAACGTCCTTCAAAGTGCTTATTACCCAACTCAATACCTCAGTGTGGCTAAGGACACTATTCGTAAGCTTTACAATTACCAACAGTTTATCACTGCTTATGAAAATCTTCTCCGTGGTGAGGGTGTGACTAACAGCACTCAGGCTGTATCTACCAAGAATGCTGCTGGTGAAATCCTTTCTAAGGATGCTCTAGGTGTGACAGGAGATCAAGTTTGGACATTTGCTAAATCAGGAAAAGGTTTCTCAACTGTTCAAATGATTAACATGATGGGCATCAATGCGGGCTGGCATAATGAAGAGGGTTATGCGGACAATAAAACACCGGACGCACAAGAAAATCTCACAGTTCGTCTTAGTCTAGCAGGTAAAACAGCCCAAGAAGCAGCTAAAATTGCTGATCAAGTCTATGTGACGTCACCAGATGATTGGGCAACTTCAAGCATGAAGAAGGCACAAGCAAGCCTTGAAACAGATGAAAATGGTCAACCAGTACTTGTCATTTCAGTTCCTAAACTAACGCTTTGGAACATGCTCTATATCAAGGAAGACACAACAGCAACACCGGTAGAACCAGTTATCTTGAAACCAGTTACTAACCAAGCTGGTAAGAAAGCAGACAATACCGTAACATCTGAAGCAAGCTCAGAAACAGCTAAATCCGAAAATACAACAGTAAACAAAGGTTCAGAGGCTCCAACTGATACGAAACCATCTGTTGAAGCTCCTAAACTAGATGAAATAACTAAACCAGCACCAACAGTTGACGAGTTAGTAAACTCAGCAGCTGTTCCAGTGGCAATAGCTGTATCAGAGACCGCACATGATAAGAAAGATGACAACTCAGTATCTAATACGGATCAAGGTGCAGTAGCGTCAGATTCAATCACTACACCAGCTTCAGAGGCCACAAGCACAGCTGACTCAACAGCCTCATCAGAAGTATCAGAAAGTGCAACAGTATCATCGGAAGCATCAGAAACTGAAATTAGTTCAGAAGCATCAACTTCAGAGACTTCAGCATCTGAATCAGAGAATTCAATCAGCACAGTCGTTTCAGAATCAGAAGTAGTTGAAGAACCAGCTGTTTCATTGACAGAATCAGAAAGTCAAGTGAGCACTTCAGAAGTGACTTCGGCAATTTCAGAAACAGTGAGCACGTCTGAGGAAGTCATCCTTGATGGACTATCAGAAAACATCAATAGTTGGAATAGACTCTCTGCAGCTCCTCGCGTCTCAGAAAAATTACCAAGTACTTCTGAAACGATTACAGAAGCAGCATCACTCTTTAGCAATTATGCAAGATATTCAGAAACAGCAAGCTCAGAATCTCACTCTATGGTAGCAGCTTCTTCAGAAGCTTCAATTGAAAAATTAGCAGTATCAATCTTGAAAGATACTGAGGGTGGCTTGTACGATGCAACAACAATCAGAAATATTGTTGAGATGATTGATAGCATTACAACAAATGTTAGCTATACTCGCAGTAGCCGTCAAGACCTTATCAATACAGCTTCGTCAGATAACACTTACAGGGGTAGTCAAGATCTTAACCTTGCAAGTAAGACAACGACGCAAGCAGGTGAAAAAGGAACAACTGAAGATCTTAAGGCTACAATTGCTAAAACAGCAAAATCTCACAAGTGGGGAGAACATGCTGTAGCTATCCTTACAGCTATTGTCCTTGCAGGTGCGGCAACCCTTGCAGCTCTTCGTAACTTCTTGATGTCAAAAAAAGTTGATAAATAATAAGTAGAACTCTTTGTGTAAACAAGGAGTTTTCTTTATACTGGCTGCTATTTTTTCTGAAAATTGTGATACAATAGAAATAGTTTGAATATTGTGTCAAAGGAGAGCCAATGATTACTGCAAATGATATCGTAAAGGCTAATGAAGTCTTAAAAAACGTGGTGGAACGCACACCACTAGATTTTGATCGCTACTTATCTGAAAAATACGGGGCGACCATTTATATTAAAAAAGAAAATATGCAAAAGGTACGCTCTTTCAAATTGCGAGGAGCCTACTATGCTATTCATCAATTGAGTGATGAGGATAAGGCGCGTGGTGTGGTTTGTGCATCAGCCGGAAACCATGCTCAGGGGGTTGCCTACACTTGTAACGAGATGAAGATTCCGGCAACCATCTTTATGCCAGTAACAACGCCTCTCCAAAAAATTGGTCAAGTCCGTTTCTTTGGTGGCAAGTTTGTAACAATCAAATTGGTGGGAGATACCTTTGATGCTTCTGCTCAAGCAGCGCAGGAATATACCAAGTCTGAAGGGATGACTTTCATTGATCCATTCGACGATTATAATGTCCAAGCGGGGCAAGGAACTGTTGCTTATGAAATTTATGAGCAGGCTCAAGAGGAAGGTGTTTCCTTTGATAGTATCTTAGTTCCAGTCGGAGGCGGTGGCCTTATCTCTGGTGTAGCTACCTATATCAAGGATGTGGCACCATCTATGGAGGTTATTGGTGTTGAGGCTAGTGGTGCTCGTAGTATGCGTGCTGCCTTTGACCGTGGTTATCCTGTAAAACTCGAAGAAATTGATAAGTTTGCGGACGGGATTGCTGTTCAAAAGGTAGGTGTCAAGACCTATGAAGTCGCACGTAAATATGTTGACCGCCTCTTGGGAGTTGATGAAGGATTGATTTCAGAAACCCTAATTGATATGTACTCTAAGGTTGGTACCATTGCAGAACCCGCAGGTGCGGCATCAGTGGCAGCTTTGGAAGTGCTTAAAGATGAGATTAAAGGAAAAACCATCGTCTGCATCATTTCAGGTGGTAACAATGACATCAACCGTATGCCAGAGATGGAAGAACGTGCGCTTATCTACGATGGTATCAAGCATTACTTTGTGGTTAACTTCCCACAACGTCCTGGTGCCCTTCGTGAATTTGTAAATGATATCTTGGGACCAAATGATGATATCACTCGTTTTGAGTACATCAAACGTGCTAATAAAGGAAAAGGTCCAGTTCTCATTGGTATCGCTCTTAGTGACAAGAACGATTATGATGGACTTCTTGATCGTCTTTCAGCCTTTGACCCAAGTTATATCAACCTTCACGGTAACGAAACACTTTACAATATGCTTGTCTGAGGACAGGTTCACATAATGAAAAAAGAATCGACGAAAGTCGGTTTTTTGTTTTTATTAAGAATAAAAACAGAATGCTAAAAATATGTTTAACAAAACAAGGTTATTTATTCATATTTTATTCACTTTAAGAACCCCTTTTTATTTTTAAATATAAATATTAGATTAGAAAGAAAAAACATAATTGTTTTCTGTAAATAAGTCATGAGTAGATAAGGTGTTATAATATAAACATTTTGAACGTTTAAAACAGCTTAAAAAGGCTATTAAATTTTTTAAAAAATACCCAAAAAAGTCTTGACAAATTTTCGGGGGGGGGGGGATAATTAGTGGGGTATTTTAATTAATGGAGTATTAATATGAAAAAAGGAGTCTATGATGAATTCTAAGAAAATCATCTCTTCAGTTTCTTTGACGACAGCTATCCTTGCAACAGGTATCATTAGTCAAGAAGCACATGCTGATAGTGTTGACACTACTACGACAACTGTCAGTCAGGCACAGTCTCAACCAGTTACTGCAGAGCAAGTTGCATCTGCAAAAGCAAGTTATGATACGAATCAAGAAGCTCAAGCACAAGCTCAGTCTGTGGTTGACAGTAAAAAGCAGGCTTTAGACACTGTTAAAGCAAATACTACAACGGCACAAGATGCTGTTGCACAAGCAGAGACAGCTGCAGCACAAGCGACAGATGTTAATATTCAGGCTGCTAAAGAGGCTATCCCAACAGCTGAAGCTAAAGTACAGGCTGCTAAAGAAGCTGTTGTAACGGCAAAAACGGATGTAACTACAAAAGAAGCTAGTCAGTCGCAAGCACAAGAAGCTGTTAATGAAGTGCAAGGTAATGTGAATCAAGCTCAGAAAGCAGTTGTAGAAGCGACACAGATTCAGTCTGAGAAACAAACAGCGGTTGATACAAGTGCAAAAGAAGTTGAAACAGCTAAACAAGGTGTCGTCAATGCACAAGCTACAGTAGCTGAGAAGACCGATAAAGTATCACAAGCTGGACAGACCGTTGAAACAGCTAAACAAAATGATGCAAAACTTGACGCTGATACAAAAGAAGCTGAAATCCATGTTGAAAAAGCAGACCAAGCCGCACAAGTTGCGAAAAGCGAAGTTGCTACAGCAAAAGTGAAAGCTGACGAGACAGCACAAGCCCTTAAAGATGCTGAATTTAATCATCCAACACATGTTGTAATGTCTGATGAATTCAAACAAAACTTTAAGCAATATGCATTTGGGTCATTGTCGGATGAGGCATTAGATAAGACTATTGCGACAGAAGCAGCATCTCGTAAATTGAATGTTGATTATATGTCAACAATTAAAGACGATACAACTGGTCCAAAATACGATATAACTAATATCCCACTTGAATTACAAACAGAATTGAGCCAATATTTCGCATATTTGGTGAACGATGTTCGCCAACAACTTGGACAACCAAAACTTGTTGTAAATACTGACACTATTAAGTTTGCGACATTAGTAGCTGAAAAATATGATAAGAATCATGATCCATTTAGTGAACATGATAACAAAGCTATCAATGAAGCAGCAAAAGAAATGGGATACTGGTATAACCGTAAAAACACAACTAATGCTTATGAAAACTTAGCTGGAAATATTCCAGATTCAGCATATGATTTGGATTCTGACGGTAACAGTACTTACAAGATTGGTGATAAAGTTGAGTTAACAAAATCAGAATTGTATAAATTAGTTGCTGAAAATGTAAACCAATTTATTTATGAAGGTAGTTCAAATGGTCATTATGGCCATGCCATCTCATTAGTAACACAACCATCAGTAGGTATTTCATTCACGGTATCACACACTGACGAAGGTTTTGGTACCGTTCCTATGATTGAAACCCATGTTCTATGCACACCGTTGACGGATAAGAGAACAGGTGGACCATTGCTAGATGCTAGCAAGAATGTACCTGATTTGAAAATCCCAGATAAGCAAGCTGCAGAAGTTGCAAACCGTGCGGCACAAGCTGCATTGGTAACAGCAACAGCACAAGCACAAGCCGCACAAACACGTTTTGAACAAGCGAAAGCTGCATATGATGCATTGGTAGCAACACCACGTCAAACAGCTGATGCTGAAGCTAAATTGGTAACAGCAAAAGCTGAATTGGCAAATGCACAAACAGCACTTGAAGCAGCTGAAAACACATTGGCAACCGTGACAGCATCACATGCTGATAAAGTAGCCGCTTTGGATATGGCAAAAGCATCACGCGATGAAGCTGTAAATGCTTTGACAGCTGCGCAAAACAAATTAGATGTAGCTAATCAAGAATTAGCACAACGTGAAACAGCAACAACAGTAGCAAAAGCAAAACTAGCTGAACTTGAACAAGCTGTGAAAGATGCTGAGCAAGCAATAATAGATGCAAAAGCTACTTATGAGCAACTTGTGAAAGCTAAAGCTAATCTTGAAACTGCTCGACAAGCTTACGCCAAAGTAGTGTCAGCACAAGATGCTGCTCAAGTTGCCTATGACAAAGCAATTGTAGCATTAATCAATGCAAAAGCTCAAACGGCATTGAGTGGTACCAAGTATACTAACTTAAAAGCTGCCTATGATGCTCGTATTGCTTATGAAGAGGCTCAACGAAAGGCAAAAGAAGAAGAAGCGCTACGCCGACAAGCTGAGCGTGATGTTAAAGCTAAACAAGTAAGACAGGGTGTGAATGGTACCCAGTCTAATCGTGTGAACTCAAGTAAATATGTTGGAGTTCAAACATTTATGTCTTCAACAAATGAAGTTCATACGACATCATTTTCTGCAGCACAAGTAGCAACAGCAGAGGCGACGCAAGCAGTCGTAAACCGTCGTGGAACGACTGACTATCAAGCGCCACTCCCACAAACTGGTGAAGCTGATACAGCAGTTTATCTTTTAGCAGGACTAGGCATGCTTGGACTTGCGGGTGTGACAACTCGTAAACGTCGTGGATAAAGTTGACTTTCCATATTTATTGAATAGGGGTAATGCAAAAGCTGCTATTAGGTGTTTCTCTAGAGGCAAACTTTTTAGGAATGAGTTCTTCTTAAGATGAAGAACTTACCATAGATAAGAAGAATAAGACTATGAAATCAGATAAAGGAATCACCTATGACTATACCTTGGACGGTGATAAATTAACTTTGACTGCTAAAGGTTTGAAAGCTGAATTAACTAAAGAAAAATAATAAAAGTGGAACTATCTAGATTGTGCTAGGTAGTTCCTTTTGAAAGGGTATTATGAAAAAGAAACTATTAAGTCTTGTATTGTTGTCTAGTTTGTTGCCACTTGTCGCCTGCCAGAAGCTACCGACATCACAGACGAAAATTAAAAATTCGACTTCAACAACTTCTCAAGTTAAAGAATCACAAAATGAGGCTCCTTCAACCTCAAGTAGTTCTAGTAAAAAAGAAGATAACGAAAAACTCTATGCATCTGTTCTAGACATTTATCGTCCGATTATTGTGAATAAAAGTGTATCTTCTGTTCCTAGTGGTCTCGCCACTGATGAAGCTTATGCAACTAATATTATTTTTGATGCGGTCAATGCAGGTGAAACTATTCAATATAGTTTCGCTGATATTAATAAGGATGGTAAGGATGAACTTCTAATTGGGTCTCCTGAAAAAGTACACGTTATTTATTATCTTAATAATACGGATCAGCCTGTGTTTGCTATTAGTGCTGGGACTTCTGCCAAGGGTGGTTATTTGACTGATATGAAGATTTACAGTGATGGTACTATCTACTGTCAACAATTCCAAAGAATGAGACCTGAAGCTAAGGCAGAAACTTATGAAATTAAGAATGGAGCTTTCAATCAGACACAGTCTGTTGACTTTAGTATGGCAGATACAAAAGATGGCACAAGTCTAGTTGGTCTTAGTGGTGCTAGTTTATTTGAACTAGGTCAGGAGTCATGGAAAGATTTTAGTGATTTCAATGACAGTCAGACTACTACAAATGAAGCTAAGAATAACTCTAGCAGTAAAGAAAGTAGTTCAACTAAATTTGATGCTAAACAGTCTGGCATGGATATTAATGCTATTCAAAAAGGTGATTTCTCTAGTATTGCTGGGACTTGGAAAAATGGTAGAGGTGACACCTTGACCTTTGATAATAACGGTTTAGTTAGTGATAAAGAGAAGGTAGCGACTGAATATGCGAAATTTACAGATGGCTACCTCACTGCAAGTACTGGTCCAAAATCAGGCGTAGGACCTGGTGGCGCAGCTATGGCATTTCTTCCTATAGGTGTATCCTTAACGAGTGCTGTTACCTCATCGAATGACAACGTAGATGACCAATCAGACAAAAATAAGGACCGTATATGGACCGGTCAGTCGCTATTTGGAACAACTGATGATAGTTATTTTTATTATAAAGTAAACTAATTTTGTTAATGTATGTTAGAGGTTAAAATATGAAGCAATTTGGTAAGTGGCTGTTAGTTGGTGTAGTGACTATTATAGCTTTGAAATATACTTATGGTCTTCTTTACAATGTTTTTCAACCATTTAGTGATTTTTTGATCACACATTTATCTTTTCCTGATTGGTTAGCAAATTTCCTAGGCGGAACCTTTCATACTAGTGTCTATGTACTTGCTGTTTGGTGGTTTTCTGGCATCCTTGGTCTGATTCCTCGTCTTGGTCAGTTCATTGAAAAGTATGGTTGGGTAGTTTTTATTCTTTCGTGGTTTGGTATTAGTGCAACAATAATTATTGCCCTCCTAGTTCTGGCAGCTATAGCTATTTGTTATTTATTCTCAGAAACAATAAATGAGCCAAGTGAAAGTAACACGATATCGGGTGGTGGTATGGATACCTCTGTTCAGAATAATATTCGCCGTCAAGATGAAAGAAACAAGGCTTTGGATGAGCGTGACCGTATTGAAAGGGGGTTACTACATCAGAAACGTTGTGCGGAACGTGCGGGAAATCAAGCAGATGTACGATATTGTCAGGATGCAATTAATGCTAACCGGAGGAATTCTCCTCGTTGAGCGTCTTTCAGCCTTTGACCCAAGTTATATCAACCTTCACGGTAACGAAAAACTATACAATATGCT
>OGIV01002092.1_pt1 | contig 10509 bp, 9 predicted proteins | sample 1571861 | NCBI WGS metagenome assembly OGIV01 (sample SAMEA2582099, study PRJEB24529) | metagenome | biome: Human gut stool | place: China | collected 2011 | reverse complement strand
AAGCTCATGTGGGCTTAGACCTTTTGACCCTGGCATCATGTTATTCAGGAAAGCCTCGTAGAGGCGGTTTTGCGAATGGAGTTCTGAATAGTTACTGTTTGAGAGAGGTTACATGAGTAATAACGAAATCAGAGAGAAGAGAAAAAAAGTAATTTGTGATCTGGTGAAGGACGATTTCTATGTCCCCATGAAGGAGAAGGAACTGGCAATGTTCTTGCAGGTGTCAAAGGAAGACAGAGAGGAATTCCGGGAGATTCTGCAGGAACTTTTAGCGGAAGGAAAGCTTACCCTGACCGTAAAAGGAAAATATATGAAGTCCAACGGTAAGGTTCTGACGGGAACTTTTATCAGCAATGCCAAAGGCTTTGGATTTGTGGAAGTGGAAGGAAGGGACGAGGATCTGTTCATTCCGGAGGACAAGCAAGGTGGAGCATTCCATAAGGATACCGTGGAAGTGGCACTTCTGCCTGCGAAGACCGGCAAACGCCAGGAAGCGCAGGTTATCCGTATCATTGCCAGGGGAATGACTCAGGTGGTGGGAACCTATGAGCAGTCTAAGAGTAATTTCGGATTTGTCATTCCGGATAACACGAAGATAGCACAGGATATTTTCGTGCCGAAGGAGTGGTCGAAGGGGGCCATGACCGGACATAAGGTCGTGGTGGAGATCACCGGATACGGCACGAATACGAAGAGTCCTGAGGGCAAAGTGGTGGAGATCCTGGGACATATCAACGATCCCGGTGTAGATATCATGTCTATCGTACGTGGCTTTGATCTGCCGGTGGAATTCGGCGAGAAGATCATGAACCAGGTGGAGAGGGTATCCCAGGAGGTATCCGGGGCGGATTGTGCCGGACGCAGAGATCTGCGGGATGTGAGCATGGTGACCATCGACGGAGAGGATGCCAAGGATCTGGATGATGCTGTCAGTGTATCCTTTGATGGGACATATTACCACTTAGGAGTACACATTGCAGACGTGACGAACTACGTGCAGGAGAATTCCGCGCTGGACAGAGAAGCATTAAAGCGCGGCACCAGCGTCTATCTGGTAGACCGTGTGATCCCCATGCTGCCCCATGCACTGAGCAACGGTATCTGTTCCCTGAACGAAGGCGTGGACCGTCTGGCATTAAGCTGCCTGATGAAGGTGGATGAAGAGGGCGAGATCGTGGACTATGAGATCTGCGAATCTGTGATCCGGGTCAATAAGCGGATGTCTTATACTGTGGTGAAAAAGCTGTTGGAGGAGCCAGAGTGTGTAGAGCATAACGCCGGTATGCCGGACGGAACCTCCGGGGAAGGCGTAGAAACCTCAACAGACTATTCACAGTACAGGGAACTGCTCCCTATGTTCCAACAAATGGCTGAGCTCGCGGACAAATTGCGGAAGAAGAGACAGAAGCGGGGATCCATTGATTTCGATTTTCCGGAGTGCAAGATTCTGTTAGATAAGGAAGGACATCCACTGGATATTAAGCCTTACGAGCGGAATATAGCGACTATGCTGATCGAGGATTTCATGCTCGCAGCGAATGAGACAGTAGCACAGCATTTTTACTGGCAGGAGCTGCCCTTCGTCTACCGCGTCCATGATGTACCGGATCCGGAGCGGATCCAGAAGCTGTCTACGTTCATCAGCAATTATGGCTATTACATGAAGGCGCTGGGGCGCAGGAACAGCAAGGTCTCCACGGAGGAGATCCATCCCAAGGAGATCCAGAAGCTGTTACAGAAGATTGAGGGAACTCCCGAAGAGCCTATGATCGCCAGACTGACCCTGCGCAGCATGAAACAGGCAAAATACAGCACGGAGTGTACCGGACATTTTGGACTGGCATGTCAGTATTACTGTCATTTTACTTCGCCGATCCGCCGTTATCCGGATCTGCAGATCCATCGTATTATCAAGGAACAGCTGCGGGGACGTCTGAAGGAAGAGCGCATAGAGCATTATCGTGAGATTCTGCCGGAGGTGGCGAAGCATTCTTCTGAAATGGAGCGCCGTGCCGATGAGGCGGAGCGGGAGACGGATAAGTTGAAGAAGGTAGAATATATGGAACAACACATCGGAGAGGAATACGAGGGTGTGATCTCCGGTGTCACCGGCTGGGGACTGTATGTGGAACTGCCCAATACCGTGGAAGGGCTGATCCATATTTCCACGATCCCGGGCGACTATTATCACTACAATGAGGCAGCCTGTGAGATGGTGGGAGAAGCCACCGGACGTTGCTTCAAACTGGGAATGCCGGTGCGGATCGAAGTGGAAGACTGTGACCGTTTTATGCGGACCATTAATTTCCGGCTGGTGGATAAATAAACCTATGAATCAAATGAACTGTTAGTTCATTGACAAATACGGAAAATATAGTAAACTGTAACTATTCAGAGCCGTTAAAAATAAGTTCCGCAGGAGTGTTCTGCAATGGGGTTCTGAATAGTTACAAGGTTTTGAAGAGGTAGCCATGGCAAAAGGAAAAGAGTCCCAGAAGCTGATCGCGAACAATAAAAAAGCATATCATGATTTTTTCATTGATGAGACCTATGAGTGCGGCATTGCCTTGCACGGCACGGAAGTAAAGTCCATGCGTATGGGCAAGTGCAGTATCAAGGAGGCGTTCGTCCGCATTGAAGACGGAGAAGTATTCGTCTACGGAATGCATGTAAGTCCTTATGAGAAGGGGAATATTTTCAACAAAGATCCTCTTCGTGTGAAAAAACTGCTGCTGCATAAGTATGAGATCAACAAACTGTTGGGCAAGATCAAGGAAAAAGGGTATACATTAGTCCCTTTGCAGGTATACTTTAAAGACGGTAAGGTAAAGGTAGAGATCGGGCTGGCACGTGGTAAGAAGCTCTATGACAAGAGAGAAGCCATTGCCAAAAAGGATCAGCGCAGAGAGGCAGAGAAGGAATTCAAGGTCCGCAATCTGTGATCCACAGGCTCTGATCCTGCAATGCTTTACTGCAAGTGCTTGACAGTGTGTGTGCCATCAAGTATACTTGGTCTGACAATTGAATAAGGGGTAGTAAAGGTTTCGACAGGGGTTTTGCAGCTGGAGAAGCGAGTCGCATGGTAATGCGTTAAATGGCCAAATTAAAATTAAACGCTAACGATAATTTAGCATACGCTGCCTAATGGCAGCAGTCGGCTCTAGGGCACTCACACCTTAGGATCCCGGCTTCAAACATGTGAGAAACGACATATGCAAAGCTTTGCGCATATGGGCGTAACATGAAGCTACTGAAATGCTCAGGGTGTTTATTCCCGGGGCGCGGAGGAAATGTCAAAGAATAAACTACACTCGTAGAAGGACAGGGAATAGGCTTTTGGACACGGGTTCGACTCCCGTCTACTCCATAGAAAAAGTGCTGTTTTTGCGGCACTTTTTATTTTTCGTATTGCATTTCATGTTGCCTCAACCAAATATCCGGAACGATCTTCAGGGAAGGCTATCTCTTTTGACTGTAATATACCCAAATCTGCTGAAAAAGTCGACAAAACTCAGTATAATTCACGGGTCGGATGAAGAAAAATGTGGTATAATTTCCAAAGAGTTTTACAAGGGAGTAATTGACAAGCTATGAAAATGAAACACAACAGATTTCAGAAACGTTTGATAACACAATTGTCACTATGGCTGGTACTGCTATTGACATTTACCGGCTGTGCGGAAAGCACCGTCACGCCGCAGGATAATACCTATACGATAGAGCAGCCGGCGACGATCCCCTACGAATTGCTGGAAGCATCGGAGACTGCAGCATCGGAACCCGAATCCGGACAGTCACAGGAAAACGCTTCAGATACACAAGAATCGCAGCAGGTTACATCTGCAACAGACGTTCCGACAGGAGAGGGCACGTCAGCATTTTCCCTCCGGGAGATTCCGGCATACTCCGGCACACCTTATACAGAGGTCAATGGCAACAAACCTTATTTCACAGAGGCAGATCTGACCACACAGTCCTTCGAGACATACAGCGAGCTGGACAGCCTGGGGCGCTGTGGCGTGGCATATGCCAACGTAGGACAGGACCTGATGCCGACAGAACCGAGAGGGGAGATCGGAGCCGTGAAGCCTACCGGCTGGCATCTGGTGAAATACGATAACGTGGACGGAAAATACCTATACAATCGCTGCCACCTGATCGCCTACATGCTGGCGGCGGAAAACGCCAATCCGCAGAACCTGATCACAGGAACCAGATATCTCAACGTGCAGGGAATGCTTCCTTTTGAGACGAAAGTCTGCGATTATATCAAAAATACAGGGAATCATGTCCTGTACCGTGTCACTCCCATATTTGACGGGGATAACCTGCTGGCAGACGGTGTCCTCATGGAAGCCTATTCTGTGGAAGATGTCGGAGAGGGAATCGAATTCTGTGTATTTGCCTACAATGTGCAGCCGGGGATCGGTATTGATTATGCTACCGGGGATAACTGGGCAGAGAGCAACGCGGCATCCCAGGAAGCGGCAGCACCCATTGTGATAGAAACACCGACACAACAACCCCAGACAGACACTACGGTGCAGATCACACCGGAACCGTCAGTGCCACAGGAATCACAGGAAACTACCTATGTGCTGAATACCAACACCATGAAATTCCACTATCCGTCCTGCTCCAGCGTGGATCAGATGAAGGAGAAAAACAAAGAGATATATACCGGCAACAGAGAAGATATCATCAATATGGGATATATGCCCTGTAAGCGGTGTAATCCTTAATCGGCAAGTGAATTAGATATAGCAGAAAAGGACCTTCGAGATACTGATAACAGCCTCGAAGCTCCTTATTATTTGCTTAGTAAAGATAAGAATATGATTTGCGTCAACAGTTTTCGTATACTTGCAAACATTCTGCAAATGCTATAGACTAAGACTAGTTTCTATATCTATTTGAATCAGAACAAAGGAGTATATGTTATGTGTACAGCGGCAACTTATAAATCACAGGATTTTTATTTCGGCAGAACTTTTGATTATGAATTTAACTATGGGGAAGAGGTAACGGTAACACCACGCAATTATCCTTTTCCGCTACGGCATCAGAATGCCCTGACGGAGCATTATGCCATGATCGGCATTGCTCATATGGCAGGGGATTATCCTTTGTACTATGATGCAGTGAATGAGAAAGGACTCGGCATGGCGGGACTGAATTTCCCGGGAAATGCAGTATACAGCAAAGTGCAGACAGGTAAGGACAACATCGCCCAGTTTGAGTTCATCCCCTGGATTCTGGGGCAGTGTGCCAATGTGCAGGAAGCCAGAGTATTGTTATCCCATATCAATCTGGTGGATACGCCCTTTAATGAAAAATATCCGGTTTCTCCACTGCACTGGATTCTGGCAGACAAGGAAGAGGCCATTACGATCGAGTCTGTGCAGGAGGGACTGAAGATCTATGACAACCCGGTGGGAGTATTGACGAACAATCCCCCGTTTCCAATCCAGATGTTTCGTTTGAACGATTATATGTCCCTGTCTTCCGAATCACCGACAAACCGTTTTTCCGCAGATCTGAAGCTGAAGCCGTACAGCAGAGGCATGGGAGCCATGGGACTGCCCGGGGATCTGTCTTCTGCATCCCGTTTTGTACGGGTGGCATTCACGAAGATGAATTCCCTGTCCGGATTGTCTGAGTCGGAGAGCGTCAGCCAGTTTTTCCATATTCTGGGGAGCGTGGATCAGACCAGAGGATGCTGTCAGCTGGACAAAGGGGAGTATGAGATCACTATCTACACTTCCTGCTGCAATGCAGACAGAGGAATTTACTATTATACGACCTATGAAAATCATCAGATTACTGCAGTAGATATGTACCGGGAGAATCTGGACAGTGATAGTCCTGTCCATTACCCGCTGGTACAGGGAGAACATATTTTATTGCAGAATGCTGCAGCAGGAAGCGCGGAGGAAAACCAGTAATGGATGTACAGAAAGAACAGGAGCAGCAAAACCGGACGGATCATGTAGTGTCCGGATTTGCATTCTATTCAGAGAAAGATGCCAGACTGGCAGAGCAGGAGAGACAGAAGATTGCTTATCTGGATAAGCGGATCGATCGGACAAATCTGGAGTCCGTACTGGTTATTTATAAAAAAGCATTGGATGACAGGGTGTTCCGCACTCCGGTAGGTTTGGAATACCTCAGGGAATTGCAGGGAGAACTGAAAGCAGAGCAGGATCTGTTGGGAGAAGAGATTCCGCCGATCCCTCTGTGGACGAACTTTGCGGACACCAGGGAAAAAACGTCTCCTGCCAGAAGAAGAATCAAACCGGCACCGGAAGAAAATAAAAATACGACGTTCCGGCTGTCTCTTATTATGAATATTGTGATGGTCATTGCAATTATTGCAATGTTTATCATCACGCTGAATTCCGATCAGCCCAATGTCCTGAATTATGAAAGAAATCTGCAGAACAAATATGCCACCTGGGAGCAGGAACTGACCCAGAGGGAGCAGACGGTACGGGAAAAGGAAAGAGAATTACATATAGAGACCGAAGTTTCACAAAATTGACATATTTACACGTTATAGTGTAAGTATTCAGGAAAGCCTCGAAGAGGTGATTTTGCGAATGGGGCTGAATAGTTACTATCTCAAGATAGGAGGGAGAGGGTGTATGGACAGACTGAAAGTACTGGTAGTAGATGATGAGAGCAGAATGCGTAAGCTGGTCCGGGATTTCCTGGTGAAGAGCAATTTTGATGTGCTGGAAGCCGGTGACGGTGAGGAAGCACTGGATATTTTTTATAAAGAAAAAGATATCGCATTGATCATTCTGGATGTGATGATGCCGAAGATGGACGGGTGGCAGGTGTGCCGGGAGATCCGGGTGAACTCCAAAGTACCGATCATCATGCTGACAGCCCGCGGAGATGAGAGAGACGAACTGCAGGGATTTCAGCTGGGAGTGGACGAGTATATTTCCAAGCCCTTCAGTCCCAAGATTCTGGTGGCCCGAGTGGAAGCAATCCTGCGCAGAACAAATCAGCTGGGACAGGAAGAGGCTCTGACCTGCGGCGGCATTACCGTGGATAAGGCGGCACACCGCGTGATCATTGATGGAAAAGATGTGGATCTAAGTTACAAGGAATTTGAACTCCTGACCTATTTTATGGAAAATAAAGGCATTGCCCTGTCCAGAGAAAAGATCCTGAACAATGTGTGGAACTATGATTATTTTGGGGATGCCCGTACCATAGACACACATGTGAAAAAACTGCGCAGCAAACTGGGCGAGGAAGGCAATCTCATAAAGACCATATGGGGCATGGGGTACAAGATGGATGAAACAGCGGAATAAACAACAAAAGAGAAAAGTACATTCTATCAGGGGACAGTTTGCCTGGATCTTTATCGGCCTGATGATCGGTACGATCCTGCTGTGCCTGATGATCAACTATTTATTTCTGGGAAAAGTCTATATGCAGAGCAAACTGGATGTTATTCATGATGCTTACGGAACCATCAAGCAGGCAGCGGAGAGCGACAGCTATGACACGGAAGAATTTGCCAGAGAACTGGATGATGTGTGCAGAAGCTACAACATGACGGTATGCGTTATGGATGTGAATTCCAATATGAAATATGTGTCCATCAACGGCGGTGAGAGACTGGAAAACCGCCTGATCGGTTATGTATTTGGACTCAGCATACCTTTCAATGACCAGAGGGTGATCGAGAACGGCGATGATTATGTGATCAAGAGAACCGGACAGGAGGACAAGGAATATCTGGAAATCTACGGAAGACTGAATACCGGCATTTCTTTTATTATGCAGACACCTCTTTCCAGTATTCAGGAGAGTGCAAAGATCGCCAACCGCTTCTATGCCCTTGCAGGATGTCTGGGAGCAATGGCGGGTGGTATTATTATCTGGTTCGTCTCCAGAAGTGTGACCAAGCCGATCCTGGAACTGAATAATATTTCGAAACGGATGGTACAGCTGGATTTTGAGGCAAAATATCAGGGGAAGGCACATAATGAGATCGATCTGTTGGGAGAGAATATCAATAAGTTGTCCGATTCCCTGGAGAAAACCATTTCGGAACTGAAGACAGCGAACAATGAATTGCAACGGGACGTGGAGAAAAAAGAAGCCATTGACGAAATGCGCAAGGAATTTCTGGCCAATGTATCCCACGAACTCAAGACCCCCATTGCGCTGATTCAGGGTTATGCGGAAGGGCTGCAGGAGGAGATCAATGACGATCCCGAGAGCAGGCAGTTCTATTGTGATGTCATCGTGGACGAAGCAGCGAAGATGAACAACATGGTGAAAAAGCTTCTGACCCTGGCCCTCGCCGGTGCGATGACCCTGTCTCTGGCCGCGTGCGGCAGCAAGAGCGACGACAGCAGCAACGACGCCCAGCAGGGCGGCGACGAAAGCGGCAAGACCTACAAGGTCGCCATCATCAAGCAGCTCGACCACGCCTCTCTCGACGAGATCGCGAACGCTGTGGCCACCGAGCTCGACAAGATCGCAGCCGACAATAATGTGACCATCGAGTACGACATCACCTCCGGCCAGAACGATCAGACCATCTTAAAGCAGCTGTCCGATCAGGCGATCGCCGATCAGGTCGACGCCATCATCCCCATCGCGACGACCGCCGCGCAGATCTCTGCCCTCTCCGCTGAGGACACCAAGACCCCCGTTGTTTATGCCGCCGTCTCCGATCCCGAGGCCGCGAGCCTGACAGGCATCGACTATGTGACCGGCACGAGCGACGCGCTGAACACCAGCTTCATCATGGACATGATGTTCGCCCAGAACCCGGACGTCGCCAAGGTTGGCCTGCTCTACTCCCTCTCTGAGCCCAACTCCACCAAGCCCATCGCCGACGCGAAGGCCTATCTCGACGCCAAGGGCATCGAGTACGTTGAGCAGACCGCGAACACGAACGACGAAGTCGTCGCTGCCGCTTCCGCGCTGATCGCCGATGGTGTGGACGCCGTCTTCACCCCGACTGACAACGTCATCATGGCCGCCGAGCTCGCCATCTATGAGGACCTCGCCAAGGCCGGCATCCCCCACTACACCGGCGCTGACTCCTTCGTTCGCAACGGCGCTTACGCCACCTGCGGCGTGAACTACACCGACCTGGGCACCCAGACCGCTGACCTGGTCTACACCGCCATGACCGAGGGCATGGATGGCATGGAGGACTACTACCTGATGGACGGCGGCATCATCACCGTCAACACAGACACCGCCGCCGCGATGAGCCTTGACTACTCCTGCTTCGACAGCATGGGCACCGTTGTCGAGGTCACGACCACCAAGGACTAAGAAAACCGTTTCCCCGCAAATGAACTGCCTTTCCCCCGACCTTCCCGTCGGGGGAAATTGGCCTGAAAGGAGAATTTCCCCATGCTCATCATCACGCAGACCGCCCTTGAGCTGGGCTTCCTCTACGCCCTGGTCGCGATGGCGCTGTTTTTAAGCTACCGCATCCTCGACATCGCCGATCTGACGACCGACGGCTGCTTCGTCCTCGGCGCGGCCGTGTCCGTCACCGTGACGGCCGCGGGACACCCTGTCCTCGCCATCTTCGCCGCGATGTTCGCGGGCGCGTGCGCGGGCTTTGTCACCGCGTTTTTGCAGACGAAGCTCGGCGTGCCGTCGATCCTCGCCGGTATCGTCACGAACACCGGCCTTTACACCGTGAACCTGATGGCCATGGGCTGGAAATCCAACCAGAGCTTGCTTGGCGGCAAGACCGTCTTCACGATGCTGCGCGAGACCGGCATCGGCGGCGAGTGGTACGATCTGCTGCTCGCAGCGTTCGTCACGATCCTGGCCGGTCTTCTGCTGGTGCTGTTTCTCGGCACGCGCATGGGTCTTTCCATCCGCGCCACGGGCGATAACCCCGACATGGTGCGTGCCTCGTCGCTGAATCCGTCGTTCACGATCACGGTCGGCCTGTGCCTTGCCAACATGCTCACGGCGCTCTCCGGCGCGATCGTCGGCCAGTATCAGAAGACTGTGGACATCAACTCCGGCACGGGCATCGTCGTCATCGGCCTCGCCTGCCTCATCATCGGCGAGACGCTGCTCGGGCGCAGAAGCGTCAAAAAGGGCGTCATCGCCGCGATTCTCGGCTCGATCGTTTACCGCTTCATCTACGCCATCGTATTCTACACGAAGATCGTGCCCGTCGAGTGCCTGAAGCTCCTGACGGCCATCATTGTGGCGCTGGCCATTGCCGCGCCGAGCATCCAGAAGTGGGCGACATTCCAGAAGCGCAAAATGGCCGCCAGAAATAAGGAGGGCGTGTAAGATGCTGGACATTCAAAATCTCTCCAAGACCTTCAACCCCGGCACGGTGAATGAAAAAAAGGCTCTTTCTTCCCTTTCCCTGCATTTGGACGAGGGCGATTTCGTCACCATCGTCGGCTCGAACGGAGCGGGCAAGTCGACGCTCTTCAACGCCATCGCGGGCAGCTTTTATGCCGACGAGGGCAGCATTTCGCTCGCGGG
>OGIV01002087.1_pt1 | contig 10525 bp, 8 predicted proteins | sample 1571861 | NCBI WGS metagenome assembly OGIV01 (sample SAMEA2582099, study PRJEB24529) | metagenome | biome: Human gut stool | place: China | collected 2011 | reverse complement strand
TTGAATTAATCGGTCAAGAGTTACGTGGCTACATGACAGATATGAAACGTATCGCTGTTGCAGGTTAATTATTAAATCGGTAAAATTTAAGCCAGCTTATTCAATAAGTTGGCTTTTTTTATAATCCCCAAGGAATTAATATGAAAAACAATACAATTTTTAACCGCACTTTTAAAGTGAGTTTGGTCGCTGCAGCTCTTGGATTGGTAAATTCAGCTCTAGCAGCCGATGTGGCTTGTAATAGTAGTAGCGTGACAATTACTGGACAAAGTGGGGTTGTGTTGAATCAATGTTCGATTAATCCAACCAGTCCAACAAATGAGCCTGAATGGGGTTCTCTATCCGCAGTAACAATGACAAACTCAAGCGGACAATTAAATAATGTTAATGCTTCACTATCTATTCCAGCAAATAGACATCATTCTTTTGCGGTAATGAATATCACTAATTCCACAACTGAAATCAATGGTGGAACCTATAGTATTACTAATCCTAACAATGCAGATGCTAGTGGTTATTTATTTGAGTTAAATAATTCAACGGTAACTATGCAAAACTCAAAAGTTTTGATAAGTGATAGCAACCAAGACTCCATATTAGAGGCATTTGCTCTGAATCAGAAGAGTAAATTAACATTAAACAATGTAAATATAACATCAAACAATGATAGTTCTATTTTTGTATATGAAGCGGAGAATCAAGCTCGACCAGAATTGATCGTTAATAATTCCAATGTTTCAATTCCTCAAGGTGGAATCATTGGCTTAAGATCTGGGGTTGGTGAAGTTATCAACAGCCACTTCTCTGCGACTTTTAATAACTCAGCAATAAGTGGTTTTGCGCTCACTGGTGCTGAAAGCATCAAGTTAAGTGGCACAGAAAGCCTTACAGAAAACATCCAACTAACCTTTAATAATTCCACTGTTTCAGGAGTTACTACTACCGACAGCAATAGCGTGCTCAACTTAAACTTAAATAATAGCAATTGGACGACTAAAGCTTTCACTGATGAAGATGGCGTGGTTCAAACAACAAGCTTAACTAATTTGGCTCTTAATAATGGCGTAGTAAATCTAGCCAATGATAACTACCAAGGTATCATTGTTCGTGGCAATCTCACTGGCTCAGGCACATTCAATCTAAACACGAATATCGCTGAAAACAAAAGCGATAAAATCGTTGTTAAAGGCACTGCTGAAGGTAATCATAAAATTGGTGTAACTAACCAAGGTGCAAATATTGCTAACGGAAAAGTGACACTTGTCGAAACCAATGGCGGTAACGCTGCATTTAGCTTAACGAACCCGAATAATCGTGTAGATTTAGGGGCTTACCAATATTTCCTAGCAAAAGAAGGAAATAATTGGGTATTAGCGAATTCTAAAAATGCGGTCACCCCAACTCCACCTGTTGCACCAGTTACACCAAATAAACCAGTGGTGACTCCAAGCAAACCTGCGGTAACGCCTAGTACCCCAGTAGTAACCCCAAGTAATCCAGTAGTACCACCTGCAGTTCTACCAAGCGCACCATTACTTTCAGACTTAGCGAATGCACAAGTTTCTCTTCGCCAAGCACAATTGCTTTTAGTGGAAGATGATTTAAGTGGTATCCACCAACGTCTAGGCGAAGTGAAAAACGGTGAAAAAGGTAATGTGTGGGTTCGCAATGTGAATTCCCGCCAAAAATTAGCCGCACTTTCTACTGGTGAGAGTAAGACTTCAGGCTTTAAACAAAACGTACATAGCTTACAAGTAGGCACTGATGCTGCTGTAACAAATAACCTCCGTATTGGTGGATTTGTAGGTCGTAGCCAAGCTAACGTTGATTTCAATGGTGATTACGGTGATGGCAAAGTAAGAAGCAACAGCGTGGGCTTATATGCAGCTTACCTTGCAGATAACGGTATTTATGTTGATAACATCGTGAAATACAGCCGTTTACACGCTAACTCAGATCTCACAGAAAAACGTCATTACAATGCTTATACTATCTCGAGTGAGTTAGGCAAACGTTTTAACCTTGTAAACGATTGGACAATCACACCGCAAGCACAATTAGCGTGGACACATATTTCATCACAAAAAAATGAAGATAGCTTATCTTCTGTTTATTCTCGAATTGGTTTACGTGTAGCCAAAGGCTTTGCATTAAGTAATGGTTGGAATTTACAGCCTTATGCAGAAGTCAATGCGATTACTAGCAAAAACCGTAGCAGCAAAATTCATTACACGAACAGCGCACTTGATGTTGCAAGCAGTCGCGGACGTTTTGAAAGTGCGGTCGGTTTAAATGCTGGATTTGCAAATCATCGTTTTGGTTTAGAAGTAAGCCGTGCTGACGGTAAAAACTTCGACAAACCTTATGCAATTCAAGCGGTTTATCGTTATCAATGGTAATATAAGAGGGCGGAGTAAAATCCGCCTTTTTTCTCTTTTTTACTCAATAAATAATATGTCTAAATCTTTCCCTTCTCGCTCATTTACGACCAAACGAACGGCAAAACCTACTCGTTTATTTAAGCCTAAAGCAAAGCCACTTACATTAGAACAAACAATTGTTGTTTTATTTAACAAACCTTTTGATGTACTGACACAATTCACCGATGAAAATGGCCGAGCTACATTAAAAGATTTTATTGCTATTCCTCATGTGTACGCGGCAGGGCGATTGGATCGTGATAGCGAAGGACTGTTGATTTTAACGAATAATGGTGAAGTGCAACATCGTTTGGCAGATCCTAAGTTTAAAACAGAAAAAACGTATTTTGTGCAAGTGGAAGGTATTCCTGAGGAGTCTGATTTAGACAAGCTTCGTCAAGGTGTTGAATTGAAAGATGGGATGGCGATGCCAGCAAAAGTGCGGTTGATTTCAGAACCAGATTTTCTTTGGCCTCGCAATCCCCCTATTCGTGAACGTCAAAGTATTCCAACGAGCTGGTTGGAAATCAAAATTAGTGAAGGGCGTAATCGACAAGTGCGTAGAATGACGGCACATATCGGCTTTCCGACATTACGACTTATCCGTTATCAAATGAGCCATTTAACACTTGATGGACTAAGTAATGGTGAATATCGCTGTTTGAATGAAGAAGAAATGCGTGCGTTATTCAAACAACTTCATTTGAACAACGCACATTGAGATTAGAAACGTTGAGCGGGTTGTGCGTTTTCAACTTGCACGAAGAAGCCTTTATCATTCAAGATAATGCTGTAATCGGTAACATATTTAACGCCGTTGGTTTCCACTATCGCATTACAGCTGCGAATGCCTTGTTGTGGATAAGATTGCGTTTCACGGGTTTGCGTGATTTGTTTTACAGTCATTTGGGTGTTAGTCGCAGCACCTTGTTTTTTGAAGGCATCAGATAATACCGCAAAAACTTTTGAATCATTACATCTTGGTACGACGACGGATTTTGTCACCATACTCGCTGTTTTTTGTGCGACAGTATCCACTTTCTTTTCAGTCACTTTTTCAACGTCTTTTGGTTCCGCTTTCTTCACTTCGGTTTTAACCGCTGGTGTTTTTTTAGCAATCACTTTTTCAGGTTTCGCAGGTTCTTTAACGGTACTTTGCTTGCTTTTCGCTACCGTCTTTTTGTCTTTAACTGCAGTTTGCTTAGTTTTTTCTACTGGCTGTTTGCCTTTCGTTTTTGTCGGCTCTGCTTTAGTGGCTTTATTTGTTGTTTTATTTTTTATTTTTTCTTTTTTTGTTACCGCTTTTTTCGCTTCGACAATTTTAGCTGGCTTCTTCGCTTCTGCTTTTTTGGCATCGGCTTTCTTTTTCGCTGTTTTAGCTGCGGTTTTAGGCGCAGTTGCTTTCTTGGCTTCCACTTTTTTAACTGCCGTTTTCACTGACTGGGTTTGAGTTGATTTTGCCGTATGATTTGGCGATGCTGCAAAGGCCAAAACAGGTAACAAGGCAAAAATCATCGCGAGTAATTTTTTCATCCGTTATTCTCCTTAAACAAAAAGTGCGGTCAAAATTAACCGCACTTTGAAATCATTTATAAATTAAAGATAGTAGTGTTCTACGTAGTTTAATTTATCGTCAAGTTTTAACACTAACGGTTGACCGGTTGGGATTTCAAAATCCATGATTTCCGCATCAGAAATACCGATGATGTGTTTTGCTAATGCACGAAGTGAGTTACCGTGTGCCACCACTAAAACACGTTTACCAGAAAGCATTGCTGGTGCAATTTGATCTTCCCAGAATGGTAATGCGCGTTCTAAGGTTAATTTTAAGTTTTCTGCGTTTGGTACAACATCAGATGGAATGTTCGCATAACGACGGTCGTTATGGGCAGAGTTTGGATCTTTCGGATCTAAATCTGGAGGAGAAATATCGTAAGAACGACGCCAGATATGAACTTGTTCGTCACCGTATTGTTCTGCGGTTGCTTTTTTATCTAAGCCTTGTAATGCACCGTAGTGACGCTCATTTAAACGCCAGTTTTTCACTTGAGGAATCCATAATTGGTGAGATTCTTCTAACACGATGTTACAGGTTTTGATTGCACGAGTTAAAACAGAGGTGAAGGCGATATCAAATTCATAGCCTTTCTCGAACAATTTTTTACCTGCTGCTTTTGCTTCTTCTACGCCGCGCTCGGTTAAATTTACATCACGCCAACCGGTGAATAAATTTTTTGCGTTCCACTCACTGAAACCGTGACGAATGAATACTAATTCCATAAGGATCTCCTAAGTATTAATAAAAAAATGAATGGCTCTGTTATAGCAAAAAATCGTTATGTTTAAAAGTAAAAAGGCGGCATTTACTGATCTTTCGCAAAAAATCGTCTGTAAACTTTTAGCCACTCAAAAATAATGCTAGTATTTAAGCTTTATTCGTCCCTTAATTTCTCTCAAGTTTAGATGTATGCAGCAAAGCAATTGTAGAAAAAAAATCTTATCAAAACTGACCGCACTTTTTGCTTGTGGTCTGCTTGGCTTTTCATCTTTCGCGCAAGGCAACGATCTCACTCAAATTCAAAAACAAATTAAACAACAAGAATCGAAGATCGCTGAGCAAAAACGCGCACAAGCTAAACTCCAAGCCAGTCTTAAAGATCAAGAAAGCAAAATTAATAGCGTTGTCGGTGAATTACGTGAAACAGAATTAAGCTTAAAAGAAATTCGCAAGCAAATGGCGGAAACCGAAAAGCAAATCAAACAATTAGAAAAGCAAGAGCGTGTGCAAAAAGCGAAGCTCGCGAAGCAAATAGATGCCATCTATCGTTCAGGTGTAAATCCTTCTACCTTGGAAAGAATGCTTTCGGAAGATGCCAAAAAAGCGGAACGCATGAAAGTGTATTATCAGCATTTAAACCAAGTTCGCATTGATATGATTAACAATCTGAAAGCGACACAAGAGAATTTAGCGAAACAACGTGAAGCGATTTCAGGGCAACAAAAAAATCATCGCGATCAACTTTCTACGCAAAAGAAACAACAGCAAGAATTACAAAAAGCGCAGCAAGAACGCCAATCTACGTTAAATGAACTCAACAAAAACTTAACGAAAGATCAGAATAAGCTGGAAACGTTGAAAGCGAATGAAAATGCCCTTCGCCAAGAAATTCAACGTGCAGAACAAGCCGCTCGCCAACAAGAACAACGTGAGCGTGAAGCCCTTGCTCAGAAAAAACAAGCAGAAGAAAAACGGACCTCAAAACCTTATCAACCAACCGATCAAGAACGTAAGTTGATTAATAGCACCAGTGGCTTAGGTACCGCAGCTCGTCAATACAGTCGTCCAGTTTCCGGTCCGACATTGCATTCCTTTGGTTCAATCCAAGCGGGCGAAGTGCGCTGGAAAGGTATGGTTATCGGCGCACCAACAGGTACAGCGGTAAAAGCCATTGCAAGTGGTCGTGTTATTCTCGCCGGCCATCTTAACGGTTATGGTTATATGGTGATTGTGAAGCACGGCGACAGCGACTTGAGTTTGTATGGTTTCAACCAAGCGGTATTTGTAAAACAAGGTCAGCTGGTGTCTGCGGGACAAACCATCGCACAAGTGGGGAATACGGGTGAACTCTCAAAACCGGCGCTTTACTTTGGTATTAGCCGTAAAGGCGTGCCTGTGAATCCAGCTGGGTGGATTAAATAATGGCAAGGTTCTTTCAAAGTGCGGTCAAAAATACGATCATTTTTTCAACCGCACTTTTCTCTGCGTTTACTTTTGCACAAGGCAAACTGGCTATTGTAATTGATGACATTGGCTATCATCCGAAAGAAGATGCAGAAATTTTAGCGATGCCTAAAGAAATCTCCATTGCGATTATTCCTGCCGCACCCTATGCCAAAATCCGCAATCAACAAGCTAAAGCGCAAAATCACGATATTCTTATTCATATGCCAATGCAGCCTGTCAGCAATATAAAAATTGAAGAAGGCGGCTTAACTTTAGGGTTATCTGAAGCACAAGTAAATGAGCGAGTGAAAAAAGCTAAATCTATTGTGCCAAATGCTATCGGAATGAATAATCATATGGGCAGTGCAGCAACAGCTGATGCCACATTAATGACTTATTTAATGACCGCACTTCGCGAGCAGCATTTATTCTTTTTAGATAGCCGTACTATCGGAAAATCAGTTGCGGGAAAAATAGCAAAAGAACAAGGCGTGCGTGTATTAGAACGCCACATCTTTTTAGATGACAGCGATAATTTAGTAGATGTGCAACGGCAATTTCAGAACGCCATTCAATATGCACGTAAACATGGCACAGCCATTGCTATTGGTCACCCTCGTCCAAATACAGTAGCCGTATTAAAATCAGGAATAAAAAATTTACCCGATGATATTCAATTGGTGGGCATGGGAAGCTTATGGCGAAATGAAAAAGTCTTGCCACCTAAACCATTTATCTTACTTTTTAATGATATTCCTGCGCCGACTTCAGTTTCACCGTTTGAACCCATTCCTTTATTAAGAGGTGTGCCGAGATAATAATATATAGAAGAAGTGTTGATATATTGTTATATGTAAACCTAAAAAATTTACGTAAATTTACAAAAAATTTACCTTAAATGTTGATAAAAGAGGTAAGAATATGACATTTCAAGGTTGCAACGTTATTTTCCTTTTGTTAGAATTCGCCCAGAAAGGCTTTTATTAGCCTTTTGTATACAAAAGGTGCTATAACACAATCGTGTAATAGCATAAGTCTATTGGCTAACCAATTTTATAAGGTTACATACATTATGAAAAACAACAAATTCATTAAATTTAGTTTAACAGTAGCGTGTGCGGCAGTATTAGCTGCATGTGGTTCTAGCGGTGGTAGCAGCAACAATGATGAAGCAGCTAAACAACAAGCAGCTCAGCAACAACAAGCAGCAGCTGAAGCAGCAGCTAAAGCGAAAGCAGAAGCTGAAGCAGCGGCAGCGCAAGCAGCAGCTGCAGAAGCAGCAGTTGCAAAAACAATTGATGTTGGTGCTAAATTTGTTAAGAAAACTCAATCTAACTTAAACGTGGGTGAAGGTGTAGAAACTAACAGCAAATCTTCTGTTGCTCCAACTAACATGACAGTTGAATTACACCCAAGCTTAGATACTATCGTTGTAGCAGTTCCATTAAATGCTGATGGTTCTGTGAATACTAAAGCAAAACAAGCTTACTTAGAAGATTTTGATTTCCGTGGTAATACAGCGAATACTACTGGTCAACACACTTTAAGTCACATTTACAAAACAGCTAATGGTAGCACAAATGTAGGTGCGGCACGTAATGGCGGTGAATCTTCAACCAAAACAGATACTAAAGGTAATGATACTGGTTTAGCATATGTTTATGAAGATGGTCGTTTAAACTATACTCGTAAGGCTGAAGGTAAAAACGTAGTTGATACAAAAGACGCTCGTACAGATGCTCGTTTAGCTGATTCTGTTGCTGAAGTATACGGTCACAGAACTTTCGTTGATGGTGATTCTGAAGTGAAAAACATTGCTGATGGTGATACTGTATTAGCGAATGCGCCATTCACAGCAAAAGATGCTGATGGTAAATATACCGCAGGTTCTAAATTGAACTATGTTCAATACGGTCGTGTAACATCTAAATTAAACGCAGTACAAGAAGCAGATCTTAAAGATGGTAAAGATGTTGCTCAATACGGTACTAAAGTAGCAAGCTTCGGTGGCTACGGTGAAAACGGTACTGAAGATAACTACTTCTACCGTGGTGTAAATAACACTCCATACAGCGCAACTTTAGCAAGCGATCTTAAAAATATTTACTTCGGTTCTGAAGCACCAGCTGGTAAATTACACTACCAAGGTCACGCAGTTACTTATAACCTAGACAAAGACTATGAAGATAAATCAGGTCTTCCAAATGCTTTAGGTGCGGAATACGCATTAGTAAGTGGTACTCACGTTGCAGCTGACATTGATTTAGCAAGCAAAAATGTAACTGGTAACCTTTACAACAGATGGACAGAAACTAATACTCAACAACAAGTTAAAGAACACAATGTTGAGTTAGCTAACTTCGCAGGTACATTAGCAAATAACGGTAGCATCTCTGGTAGCGCAACTAAATACGATGGTGCTCAAGGTGTGTTAAAAGCTAGCTTATACGGTGCACAAGCACAAGAGTTAGGTGGTGTGATTTCAAGTAATGACACTGCGAACAACTGGGGTGCATCATTCGGTGCTAAAGTACAAAATACTCCATTTGTTGCTCCACCTGTAGTTACTCCAGCTCCAGTTCCAGCTTGGGGTGAAAGTACAGACGCAAATAACGCAAAATAATTTTTTGAGTTATATTTAATATTCAGACAGCCCATGAAAATGGGCTGTTTTTTTCTATCGTTGAGGGCTTATGAAAAAATCAACATTATTACTCACTCTTGCAAGTATTGCATTACCAACTTATGCTCAAACGTCTCCCGCTCCTGTACAAGAAAGAGACCCATTGCAAAATGAAGCGAGCATGCCAAATATTAATCAAAAAAATCTAAAGGAAGACTTGCTGAGAAAACAGCGTTTATCTGAGCAAAGTGCGATGGCGCAAGAAAATCAAGGTAATAGTGTTGCTAGATTTACTGGAAAGCAGTTAGCTGAAAATCCAGCCCTGTTAGAACGTTTATTTTTAGAAGCGCTGGTTAATCCAAATAAAGCGGTTCTTCCTGTTTATATCCAAATTTATGAATCTGTTCCTAATGCAGATCGCTCTTTAATTGATTGGGCGAAGGCGATTCTTGAAAGAGAAGAGGATTTGAATAAATCCGTTGCTTCATACCGTAAACTTATTTCTGATTTCCCTGAAAATAATTTTATCCGCTATCAACTTGCTGAAACCTTGTTCTATAATCAAGAATACGAAGCAGCAAAAACACAGTTTGAAAGACTTCGTGCTTCTACCCAAAACGCTCAAGATGTTGCAGTATTTGATAAATTTATTGAAGTAATTGATAGCAAAGAAAACTGGAATTTCTCTTTCTCAACAACTTTCTTAAATGATAAAAACTTAGCAAACTCTGCGAAACAAGGGACTAAGATGGCTGTTGGTAGTGGCGAGGTAACCTATAATACGCCTCGTCAAACAGGTCAAGGTCTTGGTTTGTCTGTTGGTGCAGATAAACGTTGGAGTTTATCTAACGGAAAATACGTTGCTTTTGATAGCAGTATGAGTTCCAGATATTACTGGGATAATAAAAAATATAATGATTTAATCGGACATATTGGCTTAGGATACGGTTATTCTGATGCACGTTTTAATGTGCAAGTGACACCATATATTAGCAAACGTTGGTATGGTGGTGGTCTAAATGGCGGAGATAACTTAAAACAATACACTGATACTTATGGTGCAAGTTTATCTATGGGGTATTGGTTAAGTCAAAACTTTAAGTATTCTGCACTTTATAACTTTGGTTATGAACGTTATAGAAAAGAAATCGATAAACGAAATTATAATGGTGCCGTTCATTCTTTAACGAATTCATTGATGTTTATTCCTAGTTCAACCCAATTCTGGTCAATTTCATTAGATTTGACAAAGAAATACGCGGCTGACAGATCAAATGCTTACAATCGAATTGGTACTCGTTTAACTTGGGGACAAGAGTGGCCACTCGGTATTACAACCAGCACAACACTTGGTTATGCAAAACGTCATTATCTTGAACAATCGTTTATAGGTATGAAACAGCGCAATAACGAATATAGTGCTTCTGTTTCTCTTTGGCATAAACAATTCCACTATGCTGGTTTTACACCAAAAGTCACTTGGTCGTATAGTAAAACGAAAAGTAATATGGCGATTTATTCATACGATAAGAACCAAGTCTTTATTGAAGTGGGTAAAAGTTTCTAAATGTAAAAAAGTTGGATTTCAAAGGAATCCAACTTTTTTATTATCGACAATATTTGAAATAATCTATTTCTGCTCTCTTTCCCATAAATCAGCATACTTCACAAAGGTGGAGTGGGCCGAAAGTACCGCCAGCAGGAAACCTTGTTTTCCATCTAAGAAACCGGCTTTTAAAATGTACATTTTGACAAAGC
>OGIV01002081.1_pt1 | contig 10542 bp, 8 predicted proteins | sample 1571861 | NCBI WGS metagenome assembly OGIV01 (sample SAMEA2582099, study PRJEB24529) | metagenome | biome: Human gut stool | place: China | collected 2011 | reverse complement strand
GAGGCCGTCACCGCCATGGCCGAAAAGAACAAGGTCTTCAAGACCGTTCTGCGCGGCGCGGGCGCCTACCGCCACTTCATCCCGTCGGTCGTCAGATCCGTCACCTCCCGCGAAGAGCTTGTCACCTGCTACACCCCCTATCAGGCGGAGATCAGCCAGGGTGTGCTGCAGGGTACGTTTGAATTCCAGACGATGATCTGCGAGCTGACCGGCATGGACGTCTCCAACGCCTCGCACTACGACGGCGCGACCGCCGCAGCCGAGACGATCCCCATGTGCAAGGACCGCAAGCGCACGAAGGCCTATGTCTCCGCCTGCGCCCATCCGCAGGTCATTGAGGTCATGAAGACCTACTGCTTTGCCTCGAATACCGAGCTTTTTGTCGTCCCCGCAAAGGACGGCAGAACTGATCTCGACGCGCTCAAGGAAGCGCTCGGCGATGACGCCGCGTGCTTCTACCTCCAGCAGCCGAACTACTTCGGCCAGATCGAAGACGCGAAGGCGGCCGGTGAGATCGTCCACGCCGCGGGCGCCAAGTTCGTCATGGGCGTGAACCCCATCGCCTGCGCCATTCTGCCCACGCCGCGCGCGATGGGCGCGGATGTCGCCGTCGGCGACGGTCAGCCCCTCGGCCTCGACACGGCGTTCGGCGGCCCGTTCCTCGGCTTTATGGCCACGACGTCCGCCATGACGAGAAAGCTCCCCGGCCGCATCGTCGGCCAGACGAAGGATGTGGACGGCGAGGTTGGCTACGTGCTGACGCTGTCCGCGCGCGAGCAGCACATCCGCCGCGAAAAGGCCAGCTCCAACATCTGCTCCAACCAGGCGCTATGCGCCTTCGCCGCGGGCGTTTACATGGCCGCGATGGGCGAAAAGGGCATGAAGCAGTGCGCGCGGCTCTGCACCTCGAAGGCGCACTATTTCGCTTCTGAGCTCCAAAAGATCGGCTGCACCTTGAAGTACAAGGGTGAATTCTTCCACGAGTTCGTCACCGAGGTCGAATGCCCCAACTGCCGCAGGAAGATCCTCGACGCGCTCGAAGCAGAGGGCATCCTCGGCGGCGCAGAGGTCGAGGGCGGCATTCTCTGGTGCGTGACCGAGCTCGTCTCCAAGTCGCAGCTCGACAAAGCTGTCGCCATCGTGAAGGAGGTGCTGTAAATGAAGCTCATTTTTGAACTTGGCGTCGAAGGCCGCGGCATGACCCTCATGCCGGAGTGTGACGTTCCCGAATATCAGCTCCCCGAAGAGCGCAGCGAGGCGCTGCACCTGCCCCACGTGAGTGAAAACGAACTCACCCGCCACTACACCGCCCTCTGCAAGCGCATCCACGGCGTGAACGACGGCTTCTATCCTCTCGGCTCGTGCACGATGAAGTACAACCCCAAGATCGACGAGGACATGGCGGCGCTGCCGGGCTTCACCCAGCTCCACCCGCTCCAGCCCATCGAGACCGCGCAGGGCGCGCTCGAGGCGCTGCACACGTTAGGCTCTGAGCTTGGCGAGGTCTTCGGCATGGACGCTGTCACGTTCCAGCCCGCGGCGGGCGCGCACGGTGAGTTCACCGGCGTTCTGCTCATCAAGGCCTATCACACCGACCGCGGCGATTTTAACCGCACGAAGATCATCGTGCCCGACTCCGCCCACGGCACGAACCCCGCGACCGCCGCGATGTGCGGCTTCCAGGTCATCAACATCCCGTCCGGCGTGGACGGCTGCGTCGACCTCGACGCGCTGCGCGCCGCCGTCGGCCCCGACACCGCGGGATTGATGCTGACGAACCCGAACACCGTCGGTATTTTCGACAAGAACATCCTCGAGATCACGAAGATCATTCACGATGCGGGCGGCCTGTGCTATTACGACGGCGCGAACCTCAACGCCGTCATGGGCGTCGTCCGTCCCGGTGACATGGGCTTTGACTGCATCCACAGTAACCTGCATAAGACGTTCGCCACACCGCACGGCGGCGGCGGCCCCGGCGCAGGCGCGGTCGGCTGCAAGGAATTTCTCAAAAAGTACATGCCCGGCCCGCTGGTCGTCGAAAAGGGCGGCAAGTACGGCTTTGCATACCCCGAAAAGTCCATCGGCCGCGTGAAGATGTTCTACGGCAACTTCGACGTCGTCGTGCGCGCGCTGACCTACGTGCTCACGCTCGGCAAGTCCGGCATCCGCGAGGCGGCGATGAACGCCGTGCTGAACGCGAACTACATGCGCGTCAGGCTCAAGGATACCTTCACCATGGCCTATGACGAGATCTGCATGCACGAGTTCGTCATGTCGCTCGTCGATCTCCACAAGGAGACGGGCGTCTCCGCGCTCGACCTTGCCAAGGGCATGCTCGACTTTGGCCTGCACCCGCCCACGATGTACTTCCCGCTCATCGTCCATGAGGCACTCATGATCGAGCCCTGCGAGACTGAGAGCAAGGAGACCATGGACGAGGTCTGCGGCATCTACTGCAAGCTCTTTGAACTCGCGCACTCCGATCCCGAGACGCTCCACACCGCTCCCCACTCCACGCCCGTCCGCCGTCTCGACGAGGTCGGTGCGGCGCGCAACATGGTTTTACGTTATCAGTTTGCCTGACGAAGGCAGCGCATATCTTAACATCACGCAATGCCGCCGAAAAGTCGGCGGCATTGCTCTCAAAAAGGAACGAACTATTATGGCTCATTATGAACTCATCGTCATCGGCGCGGGCCCCGGCGGCTACGAAGCCGCGCTCCATGCGGCCAAGCTCGGCAAGAAGGTCGCCGTCGTCGAGAAGCGCGAAGCGGGCGGCACCTGCTTAAACCGCGGCTGCATCCCGACGAAAACGCTGCTGCACTCTTCTCAGATCTTCCACGACGCCAAGCACGGCGCACACGCCGGCATCCACACCGACGATATCCGCGCCGACATGACGGAGATTTTTGCCTACAAGCGCGAAATTTCGCAAAAGCTGTCCTTCGGCATTGAATCGCTTTTCAAGACCGCAAAGATCGACTTTCTGCGCGGCACGGCGCTCATCACCGCACCAGGCGCTGTCCTCGTGACGGACGCCGAGGGCGGTGCCAACGACTACACCTGCGACGATATTCTCATCGCCACCGGCTCCGTCCCGTCCCGCCCGCCGATTCCCGGACTTGAGTTCGCGATGACCTCCGACGAGCTGCTTGAGGGGTGCGACCACCTGTACCGCTCCATCGTCATCATCGGCGGCGGCGTCATCGGCATCGAGTTTGCGACGTTTTACGCAGACCTCGGCTGTGAAGTGACCGTCATCGAAGGCATGGACCGCCTGCTGCCCAACATGGACAAGGAGCTCGGCCAGAGCCTCGCGCTCATCCTCAAAAAGCAGGGCGTGAAGGTCTTCACGAACGCGATGGTCCAGAGCGTCGAGAGGACGGGTGAGGATATCGCCGTCAACTTCACCTGCAAGGAAAAGAGCGAGACCGTCTCCGGCGAGGCCGTGCTCTGCGCCATCGGCCGCCGCCCGTACTGCGACGGCCTGTTCGCGGATGGCATTTCTGTCGAGATGAACCGCCGCAGCATCGCCGTGAACGAGCGCTACGAGACGAGCATCCCCCACATCTGCGCCATCGGCGACGTCTCGGCCAAAATTCAGCTCGCCCATGTGGCGACCTCGCCTGCGTCGACCTGCTCTACGGAAGGGAAAATCACACATCCATGTCCGTCGTGCCGAGCTGCATCTACTGCCGTCCGGAGATCGCGGTCGCCGGCCTCACCGAGGCCGAGGCCAAGGAGGCGGGCATCCCCGTCAAGGTCGGCAAACACGTCATGTTCGACAACGCCAAGACGCTCATCGCCGACCCGGGCCGCTGCTTTATGAAGTTCGTCGCCCACGCCGAAACACGCGAGCTTCTCGGCGCGCAGCTCATGTGCGAGCATTCAAGCGATATGATCGGCGGCGTCTCGCAGGCGCTCGCCAACCACATGACGGTCGATCAATTCCTGCTGGCCATGCGTCCGCACCCCTCGTTTGAAGAGGCGATGACCGCCGCGCTCGAGGACCTTGCGCAGAAGCTCGGCTGAAAGGCCGCGGATGAAGCTATCGGTCGCCTTTAGACGGGCGATACCGCTTTTATGCAAAATTTGCGTTGCAGCATATGATGGAGTATGCTACCCTTAAAGTGAAAAATTGCTCTGACGGGGAACGCTTCTTTGAAAGCGGCGCACCGAAAGCGTGATAAGGGAGATGAGAATCATCCATGAAAAAGCGATTGCCCATCATTTTGACGCTGCTCCTGGTTTGCATTGCCGTGTCTTATGCCTCCGCCGCGAATGTGGTGGCTTCGCCGCAAAACCTGTCAGTCGACGGCGTCGATGCAGACTGTGACAAATACAACATCGACGGCAGCAACTATTTCAAGCTGCGCGATCTTGCGCAGCTTCTGAGCAAGACGGACAGCCGCTTTTCCGTTTCGTTCGATGAGCAAAGCAATGCGGTCACGGTCGTTTCCGGGAAGGAATATACCCCTGTCGGCGGCGAGCTTGCGCGCGGGCGGGATCAGTCCAAAACAGCCGTTGTCAGCAAGCAGTCTGTTTTGATCGACGGAAAGGCTGCGGACGGTCTTTCTGTCTACAACATCGGGGGAAACAACTATTTCAAGCTGCGCGACCTCGGCGATGCGCTCGGCTTTACCGTCGATTATGACGCCGACAGCAATACTGCCATCGTTTTGAGCAAGGGTTCCACAGCGGTCTACCAAAACGCGTTTGAAAAGCTGCTCGAAGACGTGAACGAAAAACGCCGCGCCGATATGGCAAGGGAAGAATCGTTCGACGGCTTTGAGGCATATTTGCAGCACCACCGCGGCGAGGTCGAGATCACGCAGGCAGAGATCGACAGCCTGAAAAATCTGAACAATCCCGGCAAGGCGGTTCTTACGCGCGCGGAAGCGCTTGAGGATGTGGATCTGTTCTTCCGCGCGCTGCATTACTCCTACGGCGCTTACTACTATTTCGGTGAGGAGACGTTCCAAAAGGCGGAAGATGCCATCCGTGCAGAGCTTGCATCCTATCAGACGATCAAGTGGGACCAGCTCGTCTCGCTCATTTACTCGCACCTGCTTTTCGTTCGGGACGGACATTTCTCGATCGCCGGGCGGTATGAACCGGCCTTTGAAAAAAGCGTTCAGTATCTTTACTATTACAGCGGTCAAAGCTTTGGCAAGGATGAAAGCGGGTACTATCTGCTGGGGGAAACCGAGAAGTGGTACTATACCTCCTGCGGCAACGCGAATGTCGAAATGAAGCCGTATCTTGACGGCAGCGGCCGAGTGTGCTATTCCCTGTGCCAGTTCTGCCCCACAACAGCAGCACATACAACAGACATCATTACTCTGACAAAGGGCAGCGAAGTGAAAACGGTTTCGCTCACATGGACGCAGAGCGAGTCTTATCTGGAGGACAGCTCGCAAGTCCCAGACTATCACTATCTGAAAGAAAACGGCATTGCCCTGGTCACCATTCGATGCTTTGAGCGGGCCTATCAGCCGACAGTGGAAAAATTTGTCCGTTCCGGCTCCGACCTCAGGGATGCGAAGCTGATCATTATTGATGCGCGCTCCAACACTGGCGGTTCCGACCACTTTATCAGAGAATGGCTGAAAAACTACGCGGGAGATGAGCCTGAACAGAAAACGATCGTCTCCAATTGGGGCACCGCCATGTTTGATAAGACCCAAGTCTACGCGAATCTTGGTAAAGAATTTGCCGCTTTTCGGACAGGCGATAAGGACTATGAGCTGTTTCAGGGAAAGGTGCTGGAAAACAGCACACCGTTCCTGCTGCTGACAGATAACATGTCCGGCTCCTGCGGCGAGAGCATCGTTACCTACAGCAGAACGCTCGATAATTGCCTAATCATCGGAGGTTCGACGAGAGGTGCACAGATCGTCGGAAATATAAATAAGTGGAAACTTCCCAACTCCGGCATCTTCTTCCAGTTCGGCCAGGCGTTTCACTTTATCTACAACATGGAGAACGTAGACGGCAAGGGCTACGAGCCGGACCTCTGGTGCAACCCGAAAACCTCTTTGCAGTCTGTTTTGAATATGGTGGAGCGCTATGACCTCGGCTCTGCCGAGGGCGTGGCCGCCCTGCGCGCGCAGCTGCCGAATATTCTGACCAAGTAGGCAGGCACTTCCCATTAAATGTCCCACAACGTAGGATGAGTAGAAAGAGAAGCATTCTACTGAACCTGTCTTATAGCCATATACCGCCGTCATCTGAACGAAAAACCGCTCCCGAGATCATCTTGATCTTGGGAGCGTTACTTTCTCTATTATGATTGCTTTTTGTGCCCAAAAACAGTCTTTTGCCGGAATGTGTTAGAAAAGTGTTAGAAAGCGTTATTTTGCGCTTTCTAATTACTGCCAAAAGGTTAGAAAAAAGTCCTGAAATCTTACGGTTTCAGGACTTTTCTGGTTGCGGAGGCAGGACTCGAACCTACGGCCTCCGGGTTATGAGTTCCAAACAAAGTGTTTGCTATCGTAGTGCAACGTCCCGCAAAGTATTGATATTACTCACTTTTTCAAAATCATCGTTTTATATCGTCGAGTAAAATAGCAGGACTTTTCGTAACGGAGTTGAATTTTTGTTGAACTCCGCTTCGCTCCCCAAAATATAAAAATAAGGACCGGAGCGTACCCCAGTCCTCTAAAAATAGCGCCGTGTGAGCTATTTTTGTTCTACAGGTGTATTATATGCACCAGATGTCAAAAAGTCAACAATTTTTTTGACAAAAATGTACGATGATGCAAGGATAGCGTTATTCGTATAGTAATCCTTATGCTTCGTCAAGCGGGAATTAAACAGTTCTGCCAATTCTTGATACGTCTTTTCTTTTGTTTTTGGACTCGTTACAATTTTATCAAACACATAGAGCAATGCAACAAAATCGTGTATAACAGGATTGGTCATTTTTTTATCTCGCATTCCAGCAGAAATTTGAGGAACTGTGGATACAAAGCGAACCACTTTCTTATTAGGCTCTATAGTTTTGTGCCCTGGCATCATATTGTTAATTAGGCAATTATTATGTGCGGCTGCATTTCGTAATGACTTAACAGGGAAGAGCAATCCAACCATATTATCTTTGAAGTGCATATGTTTCGCATAGAACCATTCGTATAGTAGCACGAAATGTCCAAAGGACATCACTTCAACCACATTCCAAATCGCAAACTTATCCCGGTAGCCACTTATCATTTCCGCGCAATAGGAACTCTCACCCTTTTCAATAATCTCATCTCTTATATTTGAATGCGCGTCAAAAAATTCTCTTACGATCTCATAGCCGTCTTCACTACCATCTAAGAGAAAATCTTGAAGCAATTTCACCTTTAGGAAATGTTCAATATCCAATGACATTTTGATTATAATCTTACGCAAGTGCATATCTATTGTAGATAGATCTACCAAGTACGCAAAGTCAAGATCCTGATACCGTCCATTGGCATCCTTGTAGTAATTTTTGCAGTATGCTTTTAATTTGAAATAATAGTTATTATCCCAAAGGAACCGTCTTGCATCTGCCTCCGACATTATTTCAAATTTAATGCCTTTTTCCTTCATATTGTCAACCTGTTGCGGAATTGATAGCTTCGGAGGAAGATCCTTTTTGAAACCTTTATCGTTAACAATCTCTGCATTCCAAGCCTTTTCCATTTCTACCACCTCACTTATTTACATGGTAGACATCTTTACAAGAAATGTCAATAAATTGATGTAGAAAGTTGAAAGTCAACCATAAATCATAAAATTTCTTGTAAAATGCAACGGCAAACCAAAAAGCCATATTATCTCAACTATCGTTTTTAACTTCCGATAGAATATTTCAATTCTAAATCAAAGAAAAGCACGTCTTGATTTCAAATCGAATTGAGTTTCACTGCCCGGATTTCAAATCGGCGCAGTGGCCGCCTGATCTGGACAGTCGCAAGGGTCTCATTTCAGATGAGACCCTCAATGCACCGAAAGGCTCGGATTTCAAATCCGACCTTTAAGACATCCCCACAATATATGCAGCAAGAGCGGAGGAATCGCCCTCCGCTCTTCTATTATCCCTCTCCTTGCCCCTCAGACGCCGCAGGAGCGCTTTCGTCGCGCTCTATGGCTTCGTCTATGGCTCGGTTGATAAAGCCGTTTACGCTCTCGTTGTGGGCTTCTGCGTGTGTCTTGATGATATCTTTCTTACCCTTTGGAAAACGAACAAGCACCTTATCATAAGCTTTATCTTCGTAACGCTTAATGCTCTCGTAGCTATTTTTTCCGCCCAATAGCAACACCTCCTTGTTAGCTTATTATACATTTCACCACGATAGATATCTATATGCAAATAGCACAAGCGTATACCGATATCTTTATGCGATTCGCCGTCTTGCATATAGATAGCTATATGCTATAATACAACCATGCAAGACAGTAAACCTGATTCGAGCAAAAGAAAAGCCCTCTGCATCACCGCCGACCAAAGCCAGATGCAGAGAGCAACCAACCACCACAGGGAGGCCGGTACTATAATTATATGGCCTCTCCACCAGAAAATCAAGGAGGAAATGACAATGAGCAAAAACAGTGCAATTATGAAATTCGGTGAGATGCTGACCCATGCGGCAAACTTTTCCGCCGTGGGAGCGGCCGGGCCGTCCTTTGCGTGGGCCTCCCCTAACGACATTGTGATACTGGGCAAAACCCCGGATGATATTAACGGGCGTGTGTGCCTTGTGAGCCTTCCTGACGATGAAAAGAGGCGTTTTGTGCGTCTGTATCGGCACGGGAACACGATAAAGACCTATTACATGGACGATTACGATTGTAGCGGGGAGTATCCGGCTAACGGCGTGGAAGTTCATGGGGAAGTGCTGGCAATCGTCCACCAGTACGGAGTGGAGCCAGAGGCCCCCAAAGCATCCACGGCGTGGGAAAAGCGTGTGAAAAAGGCATTGAAGGGCCGTTTTATCTCATTCAAGGATCAGGAGCAAATTTTGAAACGGCACACCAACGCCGGACGCTGGACAACCCTAAACGTGTCCTATTGTCTGGGCGCAGAGGCCGGGAGAAAGGAGGCCATGAGCGATGACAAAGGCAGAGCGTGAAATGATGGAACGCATCCACGCCCACGGTAGAATCCTATCACTCGACGAGGAGCAAGCAGGACTTATCCTCGCGAGGATTAAGGAAATGTTAGCGGAGCAGGAAGCGGAGGCGAAAAAGCCTTAATTTCTGCCCTTCGTGCGCTAAAAATGTGCGCCAAAGTGTACAGTAGCCCGCAAAGTCCGCCGAAGGGCAGCAAAGAATACAGTGTGTGAGTACAGCGAAAGCTGTTTCACCTGTCCTTTATCGGACTGCAAACAGACTGTTGTCAAATGCTTAACGGTCAACCGTTTGCCGATAGATCCTCTCATGTAACGCAGAAAGCCCACAGGAACACTCCTGTGGGCTTTTGCTTTGCCGGTGCTTATTGTATTCTCGCAGTGTTACCGTGCGTCTTACAAGCCAGCAGGGCGGCTTCAAAACAAGAAGGTGTTGCAGCCCCCCTTTACTCCGCCGTCTGCAGCTCCACAAGCTGGTGAATCACTCGTTCCAGTCGCTCGAGCACGACATCATAGCCGAAGATAAACATTTGCAGTCTCCTTTCCCGTTAGTACAGCAGCACGGGCTTACCGGCTGCGCGCGTCATGTTGTTGATGTTGGGAACGACCACGCGGGCAAGCGTCTTACCATCCACAACGAGGTTCACATTGATGGGCTCGCGGCTGCCCTGTGCCAGCGCCTCCATGACGGCCTGCTTGATGGTCGAAAGCGGCGCTTCGACGTTCGTTCCGCTCTTCTGGTCGCCCAGTACAGCAAGAAATTCTTTGTTCGGGGGGATGACCGCGCCATGTGCGAGCTGCGGAATATCGTTGTACACAGGCGCATTGCCATCTAAGCTCTGCGCCGCCACCCGACGGCTGCGCGTTGGGGCCTTTGTTGATACGCGCGTACCGGTAAAGCCGGACGTTGCCTTTCTGACTTTGGAATCGTCCACACTGTCGACGAAGAATTTCAGCGCAAGGCCGATCGCCGCCGAGATAATGAACGCCGTACCGGCGCTGACGATTCCCAGCGCTGCAAGGCCAACGCCAAGAACACCGGCCAGCAGTCCAAAAAGTACGCTGCGCCCGATGCTGACAAGCCGCTGCGTGCCCTTCTTCGGGTCTTTGCGGACGCTGTAAATGCTCAGTCCGAGAATCAGGCCTAATCCCATGCCGACGACTGTACCGACGCCCGGCGTCACGATAGAACCGATGACTGCGCCAAGCAGCGCGCACAGCACGACGATCAACTCGGAAAGAAGCTGCGATTTGCCGCCGTGTTCCTCGTCCCCCTCTGCAAAGCCGGTGAGATAGAGGCCGAGGATTGCACCCAGGCTGAGACCGGCCACGCCGCCGGTGATGCCAAGAAACACGCTGCCAAGCAGCGCACCGAGCAAAGCCGTGATGACCACGATCCACGCATCCTCTGCGTCCATCTCGGTTTTCCATGTTTCGGGGT
>OGIV01002080.1_pt1 | contig 10545 bp, 8 predicted proteins | sample 1571861 | NCBI WGS metagenome assembly OGIV01 (sample SAMEA2582099, study PRJEB24529) | metagenome | biome: Human gut stool | place: China | collected 2011 | reverse complement strand
CGGTAGCGGAAACTACCATTACGTATATGAAAAGTCTTAGAAATATCCAATTGAAGCTTCTGGCATCGATGATGTATGTGCAGCACCGATTTTCAATTATATTATGTCGTCAGTTCGCCAACCGAATGTGTGTTAAACATCAATATTGCAGGTTTTCTTCATACTCAGGATAGTCCGACATATGCTCATATCCGGCGGGCTGAACATAGTATGAATAGCTTCCACTGTTATCGTCATCATAATATCTTATTTCAATAACTGGTTTAGTTGAATCGAAATTCTTCTCAAAAGGATTCTCTAGCTCTTTAAGTATAGCCTTAGCAAGTTCTTTATTATTGAAATTATTATAAATTAAAGAACTATATTCTGTAGAATCAAGAGAATATACACTTACATACATTGAATAAGATGCGTTTGAAGATGTATTTGAAAGTGCGCTTGAAGCCGCGTTTGAAGCTGTATTTAAATGTGCTTTTGAAGATACATTTGATGCTTCATTACTATCATTTATTATATTTGTGAGTGCATTTTTCATCCGGTTAAAGGTTTGTGGATTATTGTCTGCACATGTCTTATTGGCAGCGTTGTAGTATGCATTTACAGATTCAGGCATGAGACTTGACAGGCAGAAGCTTGCTGAATACGTTGTTCCATTTCGTGAAAATACTGCTGTGACATATGATACGTCACCACCGCTATGGTTAGAGGTCTGGCTTACTAGCTGGTACCAGTCTGAAAATGGCATGCTTTTTATTTCTTTTAACATTATATTATATATATAACGTGTTTTATCTTCAGATATATAATCTGAAAAGGTGATATTAGCATCCTCGTATGAAGGAAGATTCTTATATTCTGAACAGAAATCCTCGTTTTTAGTGAGTGCACTGGCAAGCTTATTAACATCACTTTCCTTTAAAAATACCTTGCGGTATCTGCCTAAAATTCCATCTTTAAAGTATACTTCATATGTTACATAGTTTACAGAAGAACGTTTATAATAAGGAAGTTCATTAAAATTATCAAGCTGTTCAGCGTTATCGTTGTATATATCAGCTATAAGCTTTATAGTGTTTTTGTCGTTTATTTTTATGTTTTTAATAACATTTTCAAAATAATCCGGATATTCAGACCTGTAATACCGGTTCTCGACAGATAATGTGATGTAATCTATGTTATCTGCGTTAGCACGGTAGGAAGTCATGTTGTTGATTCCGGCATTTAATAGAAATCCACATATAATAGCGAGCACATAGGCAACGATTATAGATGGGACTGCGTTTAATACACGATGAAGCTTTTTGCTTGATATGAGTTCGTATACTATGACGACTATGGCAGCTATTATAAATGCAATTATTGTATACATATAAGGTGAGGTGCCATATGAGTAATCCTCTTTTGACATCTGCACGTACACAAATGTTCCGAAAACACTTATAGTAAAGCCTATTACACATCGTATGGCAAACTGCAGCTTCCAGCTAAGGGCAGGCTTTCCAGCAGTTTCACTTTTTCTTATAGTAAATAATGCACATGCTATGACAGCATATATGATTGCAAGTATAAGAGTATATGTGTTTGATACACCAGAAAGCAACATGTTAGATAAGTAGTCTGATAAAAAATTCACAGGTTCAAATATTGACAGGAACTGTCCAGTCAGCATGTTATATGAGTTGTCAAGCAAAGGTATAAAATGAGTTGATGATGCAGCTGCATATATGTTGCTGACTGTTGAATTCACAAGAATAAGTATGAATCTTGGCAGGAATATAATAATTCCCGACAGACATATATTACTGAATATATTTCCTGTGACAGAGCAGGCAAGTGCAATAGCAGCAGAGCATAAAAGTGCACATAAGAATTCTGCTGCATATACGTGAAAGGTTGTAGAATAATCTACAATAAAATATTTACTGAATATGTGATAACATATAAAACCAGTTACATATGTTGAAAGCATTATTATAATCTGCCATGCTGTTATAGCAGCGAATCTTGAAAGAAAAAGATTCTGCCTTTTATATGATAATGAATGGTAGAAATCACTTGTACTTCTTTTGTTTAGAAAAAACCATGCATAAAGGCAGAGTATAGGTGTGATAAGTGCAATGACAATAAGCAGATAGGATGCTGATGATACAGGTGATACGATAGATGTGTAGTCAAAGCTGTTATTTGCTATAGCTACGCCTGAAGCCACAGCATTTTTATTTGCCTTAATCATGTTATTTATGTAGATACCATCCATGATTATAGGAAGGGCAGTTATGCAGATCATAATAGCTGTTGATATAATACCTATTATTTTAAGCTGCAGGAATGACTGCCAGAATAGTTTGACACTGAATATATTTCTGTTATTAAGTTTGTTATTCATTATAACCTCCATTTCTATGTGTAATATAAATCACATTAATATAAGCTTGGATATTGATTTTATTTATTTGTTGTTTATTTCTACTTCAAGAGCATCATTGAATTCATAACCAAGAGATTCCATCTCATATGTGAATACTTCTTCAAGAGTGAGTGGTAGTACATCCAATATAACAGGATTCATGCTACGAAGGTAATGTATAGTTTCTTCACGGTCACCATTAACAATCATGTTTGCAACCGAACCCTGCTGACGGTATCTTGTTATGTTAAGTCCTTCAAACTTTGACTTTCCGAATATGTCCTTAAATGCAATCTGTACTTTGAATTGTGATGTTTTAAGCTCAAGTACATCGCTGTCAAGTACAAGCCCGCCCTTGTGAAGAAGTGCAAGATGATCACATATGTCTTCAAGTTCACGAAGAGAGTGTGAGGTCACTATAACAGTTGCATTATATTCTGCTACATCGTTGCATATAAGCTTCTTAACAAGGTTACGCATAACTGGATCAAGTCCATCAAAGGTTTCATCAAAAAACATATATTTAGCTCTTGTTGAAAGTGCAAGAATAATAGCTGCCTGCCTTTTCATACCTTTGGAAAAATTGGCTATTGGTTTCTTTGGATTAAGCTCAAAAAGTTCAGTTAGCTTTAGATATCGATCCCAGTCAAAGCTGTTGTATATTGAACTGTATAGATTAGCCATTTTGTTAATAGTTGCACCTGGCAGAAAAAATAATTCATCTGCAACAAATACAATGTTTTCTTTTACTTTTGGATTTTCATATATAGGTGCATTATCAATGTATGCACATCCTTTATCTGGTTTATATATGCCAGACAATACTCTTAAAAATGTTGATTTACCAGCACCGTTGGAGCCGACCATGCCATATATGCATCCATCGCTTATGCTGCAGGTTATGTTATCGAGAGCGGTAAAATCCTCGAATGTTTTGTGAATACCTTCTGCTTTTATCATTGAAAAACCTCCTCTTAATTATTATATTTTCATTTTGTTTTGGAATTATAGGTCCTTAAATACTTCATCAACAGCTTCCATAATCTCAGATTTAGTTATTCCGGCAAGAGCCAGTTCCTTGATAGCCTGCTTGAATTCCGGCATCTTTTCCCTTGAACTGGTTCCAAGAATATTAAGAGCTTGAGAAGATACGAAAGAGCCTTTTCCAGGTACTGTTATGATAAGCTTCATTCTGTCAAGCTCTGTATAGGCTTTCTGTATTGTGTTTGGGTTGATGGAAAGACTTACCGACAGACTTCTTACCGATGGCATTTTATCGCCGCTGTTTAAAAGACCAGTCAGGATCTGTTCTTCAACCTGATTAATAAGCTGTTCATATACAGGCACTCGCGACATGACATCTATAACGAACATAGTGCTATCAATCCTCCTTATGTAGTTTTATCAAATGCATTGATTGTACTAACTGTATTATCTTAAGTAGTACAGTTGGTACATTGAATATATTACATATTATTTATAATGTCAAGATGAAAAATAAAATTATTAGTTATACTTATGAAAAATAAAATTATTAGTCAGACGAATATGTCGTATAACTTTGACTTAAAATAAATATATGGTAAAATATACAACGATAGTCACATCATTTTATCATTGAATAAAATAAGAAACCAGGGAGGTATATGATGAGCGAAGCATGTTCACATGATTGTTCAAGCTGTGGTTCAGATTGCGCAGAAAGAGCAGTGCCACAGAATACAAGAAATGATAATAATAAAAATATAAAGAAGGTTATAGCTGTTGTCAGTGGTAAAGGTGGAGTTGGTAAGTCACTTGTTACTTCAATGCTTGCGGTTAAGTCACGCAGGGAGGGACTTAAAACAGCAGTACTTGATGCTGATATAACAGGACCTTCTATACCTAAGTCGTTCGGACTTTCAGGTAAGGCTACCTGCAATGAAACAGGAACAGTAATCTATCCACCAGAAACTAAAACAGGAATCAAGACGATGTCTCTTAATTATCTTCTTGATAATGAAACAGATCCGGTTATATGGAGAGGACCAGTTATAGCAAGTGCTGTAAAGCAGTTCTGGGAAGATGTTGATTGGGAGGATATAGACTGTATGTTTATAGACTGTCCTCCAGGAACAGGTGATGTACCACTTACAGTATTCCAGACACTTCCTGTAGATGGAATTGTTGTTGTAACATCGCCTCAGGATCTTGTATCCATGATAGTTGAAAAAGCAGTTAATATGGCAAAGATGATGGATATTCCAGTACTTGGAATAGTAGAAAATATGTCATATTTCAAGTGCCCTGACTGTGGCAATATACACTATATTTATGGTAAGAGCAATATAGATGAAACTGCCAGGGAGCTTGGAATTAAGACAGTTGCAAAGATGCCTATAGACCCAGAGGTTGCTAAGCACATTGATGCGGGCAGGGCAGAGGAACTTGATACAGCTGCACTTGACAGTGTGTTTGAAGCTATTAAAAACTGTTGATCATGTAATTCAGTCTGCATTAGATGAAAAGTAAAAAACAGCCTGAATTATAAGTAGAAAGCATAGATATTGGTAAAATTGCAGTCAGAAGTGAGGCTTAATATGAAGCATGTGATTATGTTTAAAGGTGGAGTAGAAACACTTGAATTTTTTTCAGTAGAGATATCCAGATACCTGCCAGAGGATGAATATGATGTGTTCTGGTATGACCTTTTTATGTCTGAAAGCAGTTTTGTCCATTTGCTTGAAATTTATAATACACATAAAGATGAAGAGTTTGTTGTACTTACATTTAATTTTGAAGGACTTGAGGGAGAAACAGGACTGTATCAGAAGCTTAACTGGAATTTCTGGGATTATTCAGGAATAAAGGTTGTTAATATAGTTGTAGATCATCCGCTGTATTACCACAAATATCTTGCAGGCAGACCAAAGAATTATGTGCAGATAGATATTGATAAAGTTCATATGGAATATATGAACAGGTTCTATCCGGATGTTAAAACTCTGTTTATGGCATCTGCGGGAACAGAAGTTAATAAAGACAGAAAAGCATATGAAAAAGGTGTATATATACCTGTTAAAGACAGACCGATGGACATTATATTTACAGGAAATTATACACCAAAGCATATATTAAGAAAGCAGATAGATAATCTTGAACAGGATTATATAGATTTCTATGAGAAAGTGTTATCAGATATTATAAATCATCCAAATATGACGATAGATGAGGCTGCCGAGAAACATTTAAGAGAAGAATTCAATGATCTGACAGATGAGCAGCTGTGCAATTGTATGCCAGGTATGATGTATGCTGACCTTAATGTACGGTTCCACTACAGAGAGCTTGCTATAAGGGCACTGGTGGATTCCGGACTTAAGGTCAACACATATGGAGAAGGATATAACTATATAGTATGTGAGCATCCTGAAAATATCATACAGCATGGAAGTGCAAATTCCCAGCAGTGCCTGGATAATATAAGCCAGGCTAAGATTTCATTAAATGTTATGCCTTGGTTTAAGAAAGGGGCACATGACAGGGTATTTAACAGCTGTCTTAACGGTGCAGTGTGTCTTACAGACTCATCTTCATATCTTGATGAAATATTTACAGATGGCAAAGATATATTGTTTTATGATTTGAATATGTTAAAAGATTATGAAATGTCAGGATATGATTATAAGGTTATAGAACCAATGATAAAACGGGTCAGGGAATTGCTTATGGATGACACAGCTCTGCAGAGTATTGCAGACAATGCATATGAGTTATGCAGGGTGGAGCATACATGGGAGAATGTTACATATAGTCTTATGAATCAGGGAATATTGTAAAGCAGATGATTAAATGTCACGAAATATGTTCTTGACGAAAAAAGTTCTGAAAAGATGAAAATGTTTATAAATTAGGGTTTGACGCGGCTATGATAATATGATATACTGATATATACATGCGGATGTGGCGGAACTGGCAGACGCGCTAGATTTAGGTTCTAGTATCGTACGATGTGCAGGTTCGATTCCTGTCATCCGCATTAATTTATATTTGCTATTATAAAAAGTGGGAAGACATGTCCTGGATTTAAGGATGTGTCTTCCTGTTTTTTTGTGAAAGTTTTTTTGTGAAAAATACTTTACATATATTGTAAAAAGTAGTATATATAAAAGTATCAAAAAGCTACTTTTACAAAGGCGGTGAAAATATGTCGGATAATAAGTATATTCCGGGAGAGTTAAGAAAGAATAAAGACGGTCTTACGGAGAAAGAGTTCCTGGCACAGTATAATCCTGGACATTATGAAAGACCAAGTGTTACAGTGGATATGCTGCTTTTTGGCATGAGCAGTGACCTTAAAGGACTTAAGCTGCTTCTCATAAAGAGAAACAATCATCCGTATATCGGCTGCTATGCACTTCCAGGAGGTTTTGTTGGTATAAAGGAGTCAGCATATACAGCGGCATGCAGGGAGTTAGAGGAAGAAACCGGGCTTAAGGATATATATATGGAGCAGTTATATACTATGAGCCAGCCTGACAGGGATTCAAGAATGAGGGTTATAGATATTGCGTATATGACACTTATACCTGTAGATACAATGAAGCCGCAGGCAGGGGATGATGCCAGTGAAGCATTATGGTTTGATATAACATTTGATAATAAGCTGCTTACTTTCAGTAACAGTGAGAAGAATATTAACATAGCCTATTCACTTAAGGAAAAGATATTTAATAACGGAAGATTAAAGGTTAAGAATTATATTCCTGAGCTTATCAGTGAGGAAGCACTTGCTTTCGACCATGCACAGATTGTTCTTGAAGGACTTATGAGATTAAGAAATAAGACAGAGTATTCTGACATAGTATTTAATCTTATGCCACAGGAATTCACGCTTCCAGACCTTCAGAGAGTATATGAGATCATACTTGGCAGAAAGCTTTATAAGACGAATTTTAAAAGAAATGTTGATAATAAAATAAAATCACTAAACAGAAAAGGCGTTTCCATAACTGGCAACAAGGCTTCGGAGTTGTATGAGTATGTTCCTGACTAAAATGAAAAGGATTAGGCGCACCACATACATTGTAAGAGAGGGATGTGCGCAGAAAAGAGGAAAATTATGAGATTACATCCAATAATAACAAGTTTATTAGAAACAGATATGTATAAGTTCAGTATGGGACAGGCGATATATCATCAGTTCTCAGATTATAAGACAACATGGACATTCAAGTGCCGTAATAAGGACGTGCATTTCACAGAGGAAATGGTTGAAGAGATAAGAGAGCAGATAAAGCATTTTTGTACATTGAGATTTACAGAGGATGAGCTTGATTACCTTGAAAATGTAAAGTGGATGAAGGGCAGTTATGTGGACTTTTTAAGATTATGGCAGGCAAGATATGCAGATTTTAAGATAACCACGGATGCAGAATGTGGACTTAGTATCGAAACGTTTGGTACATGGCTTAACACATCAATGTACGAGATACCAACGCTTGCTATCGTAAATGAAGTGTACTTCAGAATGGCTTACGATTATAATGAACTTCTTGACAGCTTTAAGGAGAAACTATCGGCTAAAGTGGCAGCACTTGAAGCAGATGCCGCTGTTGAAACAGAAGGAAAAGAAACTGTATACAGATTAGGAAGCTTTAGTGAGTTCGGACTTAGAAGACGATTATCAGCTGAGGCACAGGAGCTTGCCGTTAAGGCTTTGTCAGAGGCTGATTATAAAGGCAATTCATTATTTGTAGGAACAAGTAATGTTTATCTTGCAAAGAAATATAATCTCACACCAGTAGGTACTATGGCACATGAGTGGATTATGTGTACGGGACAGGGCAATCACAAGCACAATCCGGCATATTCTAACTGGTATGCACTTGATGCATGGGTAAGGGAATATGGCATACTTAATGGTATAGCGCTTACAGATGCAATAACAACAGACTGCTTTTTAAAGGATTTCCAGCTCACATATGCAACACTTTTTGGTGGCGTAAGACATGACAGCGGCGATCCTTATGCATGGGGTGAGAAAATGCTTAAGCATTATGAGAGTCTTGGAATAGATGCAAGAAATAAAACTCTGTTATTTAGTGACAGTCTTGATTTTGACAGGGCTGACAAGCTGTATAGATATTTTAATGGCAGGGCGAAGGTAGCATTTGGAATAGGAACGTATATCAGTAATGATACGAAGGTTCCAGCACTTAATATCGTTATGAAAACGACAAAGTGTAACGGAATGGATGTTGCTAAGATATCAGATAACCCTGGCAAGGGTATGTGTAAGAATCCTGAATACGTTGAATATCTGCAAAGATGTATAGACTGGAGAATGAACAACGACAGATAAATAAAAGAATAATCCGCAGGCATGAAAGCAGGGGCTTTTGATAAGAACATCAAAAGCTCCTGCTTTTTAAAAACACATAAGAATATAAAATAAATCAAATAAATATATTGACATGTTAGAACTAACATGTTAGTATGTTATCAATAAAGAAATGCTGTAACAGTAATAATATAATTGTTATGGCTGCCACAGTTAATGGGTAACATAAAAGGTGGATGATTATTTTTTATTTAAGGAGGATTTTTTATTATGGATATGACATTAAGATGGTATGGACCAGGATATGACAGTGTAACACTTAAGCAGATAAGACAGATTCCGGGGGTTAAGAATGTTATTACAACACTTTTTGGCAAGCAGGCAGGGGAGTTATGGCTGCCAGAAGAGATTGCAGAGCTTAAGAGAGTGGTTGAAGCGGAAGGCTTAGGAATAGCAGGTATAGAATCAGTTAATGTTTCAGATGACATTAAGATTGGTACAGCTAAGAGAGATGAGCATATTGATAATTACATCAAGACATTACAGGCACTTGGTGAAGCAGATATTCATATGGTATGTTATAATTTCATGCCAGTATTTGACTGGACACGTTCTGAGCTTGCAAGAGTAAGAGAGGATGGTTCAACAGTTCTTGCTTATAATCAGGATACAGTAGATATGATTGATCCAGAACACATGAAGGAATCAGTGGCAAAGATGTCTAACGGTTTTGTTATGCCAGGCTGGGAGCCAGAAAGACTTGATCATCTTAAAGAACTTTTTGAGATGTATAAGGATGTGGATGCTGATAAGCTTTTTAATAATCTTGTATATTTCCTTGAAGCTATCGGACCTGTATGTGAGAAGTATGATATAAAGATGGGTATCCATCCGGATGATCCAGCATGGCCTATATTCGGACTTCCAAGAATCATGACAGGTAAGGATTCTGTTACAAAGCTTCTTGATGCAGTTGATAAGCCTTATAATGGCATCACACTTTGTACAGGCTCATTTGGTTCTAACCAGAATAACGACATCTGTGAGATTATTAAAGCCTGCAGAGGAAGAATACCTTTCGCACATGTAAGAAATCTTAAGTATAATTCTCCAAGAGATTTTGAAGAGGCTGCACATTTATCATCAGATGGCTCAATGGATATGTATAAGATTATTAAGACTTTATATGATACCGGATTTGATGGGGCAATAAGACCGGATCATGGCAGAATGATATGGGATGAAGTTGCAATGCCGGGATATGGTCTGTATGACAGGGCATTGGGAGCAGCTTATCTGAATGGCTTATGGGAAGCCGTGGACAAGTCAGGACAGTAATTTGCTTATACGGTACGTTGTAACGCAGACATTACACAGCCGGTTGTTTCTGAGCAAAAACAACCGGCTATAATGGCAGATGAGAAATTATCTTTGCGGATATCTCATTGCATTTTCGTAACAGGCTGCTCAGAAATGAGGATGAATATGAAACTTTCAATAGATGGAATTAAAGATAAAACAGCATGGGAAGAGGCAGGTATAAAACTGCCGGCATATGATGTCAGAAAGGTAGCAGAGAATACAAAGGCATCACCGGTATGGGTTCATTTTGGTATCGGAAATATTTTCCGCGTATTTATCGGTGGAATTGCAGATGGTCTTCTGGAAGAGGGAGTTCTTGACAGAGGGATCACATGTGTAGAGACCTTTGATTATGATGTAGTAGACAAGATTTACGATCCATACGACAACCTTGGTTTAAATGTTATCCTTCACGGTGACGGAACCCGTGAGTACAAAGTTCTTGGGGCACTTG
>OGIV01002072.1_pt1 | contig 10559 bp, 10 predicted proteins | sample 1571861 | NCBI WGS metagenome assembly OGIV01 (sample SAMEA2582099, study PRJEB24529) | metagenome | biome: Human gut stool | place: China | collected 2011 | reverse complement strand
GAACACTTCCTGTAGATGGATTCCAGATAAACAGTCCGCTGAAAGAGCCGATTAACCATTCGTCCGGGTTTTTCGGATAAAACACATTAACTCCCATAGGACTTACCGGTGGGGTTCGTTTTAATTTAACCGGTGGCAGTGTAAAGTCGTTTATAAGATAGAAACCGGTTGACGAAGACAATAACCAGACATTTTTTGATGCGTCCCATCGGATACTGCGGAGTTTGTCATGCCACGGATTGTCTGAATCAAGAGTTGTTCCGGGGATGGGGTTCGTGTTCACCAGAACAAAAGGTATCATTAGAGGCGGTCGGAGACACATACCCGTAACAGATAACAATATGGTCAGTACGATCAGCCATGTACCCAATTTATTGTGCCAGTTCAGTGAAGTTTTCAAGGCCTTTGCCTGTGTTTTGACAGGGAGCCTTTTTCTGTGTCTTCGGCGAATGAATGAGGGAAGAAAAGTATATATGATTCCCGTTATACTGAGAATGATTAATACTACTCCCAGAAAATCAACTACCAGTTTGCCGGGTGTACCGAACAACTCTCCGCTATGGAGGAGCCAGATGGTACGGAATAAGGAGGTTTTCGGTGAATAACTCGCGGGGGCTTTTAATTCTATTTTTTTGAATTGATGGTAAGGAGATACACTGGTATACAGATTAGAACGTGTGAGCACGACCAGAGTATCTCCGCGTTGGGTTATATCTGAGATTCGTTCCTCGTTTCCGGATATCGGATTCTCCTGCCATTTGTTTTTGTCCAGGAGATAGACAGAGTATAATCCGGCACACCAAATATCGTTATTGGCAAGGCGGATGATATTACTTATTTTGCGATTGTCGATTCCCCGAACCAGACCTTGGTTGAAATCGGTAAAGGTGATGAAACAGGAGTCTGTTTGCCAGACTCCTGCATTACCATATGCCAGAATTTTCCCATCAGGAAGGCGTAATGTTCCTTTTATGATTCCATTATTCCAGTTTCTGTAGTGATAGCTTTCCGGCATCCAGTTTCTGTTGACTTCAACTTTTGAAAAAAGTGTACGGTGATTGAGTACAATGCCTGAGAAACAGAACATCAGGATAAAGAAGCTAAAGAACAAACCTACCCATTTATGGTATTTCTTCCAGAAATTTTTCATTAGAGATTGTTACTTAGTTTAAATTGGTACTGCCATTCGGCTGAATGGCGTATTCAAAGGAATAAATGCCACTATTGCCTTCGTCATCATAAAAACTTTTGGCTTTTAGTTTTGCATATTTCCCACTGGCTGTGCGGACGATAAATACATAATCACTTGGCGTGTAAGTGGGAGGGGGGCCGGCAAAAGTGATTGCTTTACAAAGTACTTCGTTGGCAGTAGACTCCATGGTAGGAGGAGGAAATCCGGTGCCGGGAGCGGTAATGGTATAGGCTGCATCGACAGTGAATGTTCCTTGAGGAACTGTCGTACAGGCTGCCATATCTTTGATGTTCGTGAGTAAAGCACCGCCTTTTCCCTTACCGGACGCGCCGCTGTTGGTACGCACATTGTAACGGTTGAATGCGATATCCCAATCTGTATTTTCGGCATGGGTTTCTTCACTGACGTTTACTTCTTTTCCTTTTTCAAGTGAATAATAAATCCAGTCGTTCCCATATGCTGTTTTCCGGCTCAGGCTTACCTGTTTTACCGGTAAAGCACCTCCCCCCTGTGAGGGATCGTCGGGCAGAGAACCGTTATTGTCACCTGAGCAGGAGGTGCTGATAAATGCTGATAGTACGCCAAATAATAGAATGGCGAATCTGAATTTGCTTTTGTTGTTCATGCTTGTTTTAGTTTAATTTATTTATAGTGTATAATTACATGCGATAAAATAATTTCTTCCCGGTGAGGTAGAGGTATTGAAGGTTACCCGGTCTGAGGTATAATCGAACAGGTTGGTTATTCCTGCCGTGATTCTCAGGTTCTGCATGATGTATTGTGACACCGTCAGATCCCAAAGACAATAGGGGTTCACCTTAGCCTGATAGTAGGCTTCTACTTTCTTTCCCTCTATTTCGAGTTCGTCCAATACGTCGAATCTCTTTTTTCCCATGATATTGCCGGACAGATTGACAACTGTGGCATAACGGGGGATACGTGTATTGTATTCGGCACGGATGTTGCCGGAATGTGGACTGGAAGAACTTAACCGGACTCCGTCAGCGTCTTTGCTTGTGTAGAGGTAATTGTAAGCTCCGTGTACATTGATGTGTCTGTTTATCTGTACCTTGCACATGGTTTCAATTCCTGCCAGATGACTTTTCCCCACATTGGTATAATGGAGTTCGGTTTGGTCATTACTCCACATTCCTTCTATTTTGTTTCGGAACCAGTTACTGTAGATGTTGGCATTGATATTGATCCAACTATTCACGTACTCTCCTGAAAGTGATATATAATTGTTGGTTTCAGGTTTCAGTTTACTGTTGCCATATATCCAGAACATCCCCAGGTGATCCCAGTTCATATAGAGTTCTTTAATGCTGGGTGAACGGTATCCGCGTGCATAATTGAAGCGGACTGTGAATGGGAATACTTTATACATGACAGAAGCTTTGGGAGTGACGTTGGCACCATATTTTTCATGATAGTCACATCGCAGTCCCGCCACAACGGAGAATTGCTTGTTGATACTCCAATCGTCCTGGAGGAAAGCGGTAGCATACCATTGGCTTTTGTTCTCTTTTACACCGGTTTCGAATTTATCACTGAACAATGACTCTCTGTAAAATTCCAAACCGCCCGTGATGGTCTGTTTGTCCAATGCAGTGGTAGTGTAAACGACGCGTGGCTGAATAATATTGTTTTTATATTCAAGGCGGCGCCCGCTTTTCAATTCGTATTTATCATAACGATTGTAATGGTCGGCATGAATAGAAGCAACCAGAGCCGATTTATCGGAAATCGTATAGTCTATTGTGCCCCCATAAGTATAGTCTTCTGATTTTTCGAAAATGTTATCTGCTTGAAAATCATACTTGTTTAGCATATAATAGCTTCCCTTTAACTGGACCTTCAGTCGTTTACTGAAACGATAATCCATTTTATGGGTTACTTGCACGTCTTCGTATCCCGATATGCTGGTGGGAGTTGTGTTGAGTTCTTCGGTAATTGTGGTGTTATAGGCCGGGAAGAATTTTACCAACGGCTTTTTGTCATATAATTGATATCCGTCGAAACTTTTATAAAGTATATCGGTGTTCATCGTGAATTTTCCTAAGTTTAATCCAAGGGATAAATTGGTGTTCAGATTGGGTTTATCTAAATGGGTCCGGTACTTGTATTGTGGATGGTCCTTGGGGGTATCTTTATAATTTTGCTGGTTTCTTCCCGCATAACGTATCCCTGCGGAGGCTTCAAACTTCTTTTGGGCTTTACGGGTAATGATATTGATGACTCCACCCATAGCTTGTGAGCCGTAAAGGGCAGAAGAGGCCCCTTTGACTATTTCGATATGGTCGATGTTATAAAGATTGATTCGTGAATAGTCAATGTTGCCACCGTTTTCTCCTGCTATGCGTTCACCGTCTATCAGGAAAAGGATATGTTTGGAGCCCAAGCCCTGTATGTCGATACTGGTTCCATAACCGACTTCCTGAAAATTGAGTCCGGGTACTTCCTGGGTCAAGAGATCCTGGATATTACCGGTTCCCCTTTCTTCTATTTGTTTTGCGGTGATTACCTGAGTGATAACCGGTGTATTTTTTATTTTTTTTTCAGTTCGGGTGGCTGTAACCACAATTTGTTCAAGGTTGAAAGGATCATCATTCATATAAGAAACTGTGTCCTTTTCTTGCCGTACATTCTGTGCTGCTAAAGGGAGTGCACCTATAAAAGTCAGTAGTAATGCAAATTTTGTTCTTATCATAATCTTTGTTTTTGGATCAGCAAAGATATAGGGTACTTAAAGAGTGTGAAATACCTAAAAATAGGTAAAAGACAGATGACGATTAATACTAATTCCATCGAAATAATCAGTTCAGCTTCCGGATGGCTTTTCTCACCTCGCATATCGGAGGGATTCTGCGCTTCTCTTAAAGAATTTGCAGGAGATGGTGTAAGGAGTGGAATAAAAATCGTATTTTTGCAACCAACTTTTTTAAAATAACCGGTTATGAATACCATTCAGATAAAAGATAAACTATTCACTGTTTCTATCAAGGAACAAGAGATTCAAAAAGAAGTGATTCGCGTGGCGAATGAAATTAATCGTGACCTGGCAGGTAAGAACCCTTTGTTCCTCAGTGTGTTGAATGGTTCGTTCATGTTTACTGCCGATTTGCTGAAACATATAACGATTCCCTGCGAAATTTCATTTGTAAAGTTAGCCTCTTATCAGGGAGTATCGTCTACCGGTACTATTAAAGAAGTGATCGGTATCAATGAAGATATAGCGGGACGTACTGTTGTTATCGTAGAAGATATTGTAGATACGGGACTGACTATGCAGCGTTTGCTGGAAACACTGGGAACGCGCGGGCCACAGGAAATCCACATTGCTTCGTTGTTGGTAAAGCCGGATAAGCTTAAGGTGGATCTGAATATTGAATATGTCGCAATGAATATTCCCAATGATTTCATTGTAGGATACGGACTCGATTACGACGGTTTCGGGCGTAATTATCCGGATATTTATACAGTTATAGACTAACATAAAATAAATAATAGGTATACCAGTAATGGTAAAATGTAGAATTATAAATTAACAAGATGCTGAACATTGTAATTTTCGGTGCTCCCGGTTCAGGAAAGGGAACACAAAGCGAACGTATTGTAGAGAAATACGGAATTAACCACATTTCAACAGGAGATGTATTGCGTGCAGAAATTAAAAACGGCACAGAGCTGGGTAAAACAGCTAAAGGCTACATTGATCAGGGACAGTTGATTCCGGATGAATTGATGGTAGACATTCTGGCAAGCGTATTCGATAGCTTTAAGGATAGTAAAGGGGTTATTTTTGATGGTTTCCCAAGAACTATTCCGCAAGCTGAGGCGTTGAAAGTGATGTTGAAAGAGCGTGGACAGGATATCTCTGTGATGCTGGATCTGGATGTTCCGGAAGAAGAGTTGATGACTCGTCTGATTAAGCGTGGTCAGGAATCAGGTCGGGCTGATGATAATGAAGAGACTATCAAAAAGCGTCTGGTTGTATATAATACACAGACTTCACCGTTGAAAGAGTATTATAAGGGCGAAGGCAAATACCAGCATATCAATGGTCTTGGCACCATGGAAGGTATCTTTGAAGATATTTGTAAAGCGGTAGATACATTATAATTATATATGTGCCGATGTGCTCATTAAGAAAATAGCATGGATTATGGGTATGTCGGCACATGATCACATTGAAAATTTATTGATTATGGCTGAATCGAATTTTGTTGATTACGTAAAGATATACTGCCGCTCGGGTAAGGGTGGAAGAGGCTCTACGCACATGAGGCGAGAAAAATATACTCCTAACGGTGGTCCCGATGGAGGAGATGGTGGTAGAGGAGGCCATGTTATCCTGCGTGGTAACCGGAACTACTGGACATTGCTTCACCTGAGGTATGACCGTCATGCTATGGCCGGTCATGGAGAATCGGGGAGCAAGAACCGCAGTTTTGGTAAAGACGGCGCAGATAAGATTATTGAAGTCCCCTGTGGTACGGTAGTTTACAATGCCGAAACGGGAGAATATGTATGTGATGTTACGGAACATGGACAGGAAGTCATTCTCCTGAAGGGTGGCCGAGGCGGATTGGGAAACTGGCATTTCAAGACAGCTACCCGTCAGGCTCCCCGTTTTGCCCAGCCGGGTGAACCGATGCAAGAAATGACAGTGATCCTTGAATTGAAGCTGTTGGCAGATGTAGGTCTGGTTGGTTTTCCGAATGCCGGAAAGTCTACGTTATTGTCGGCTATTTCTGCGGCAAAACCCAAAATAGCTGATTATCCGTTTACTACTTTGGAGCCTAACCTGGGTATTGTGTCTTACCGTGACGGACAGTCGTTCGTGATGGCAGATATTCCGGGAATTATCGAGGGAGCCAGTGAGGGTAAAGGGCTTGGATTACGATTCTTACGTCACATTGAACGTAACTCTTTATTACTGTTTATGATACCGGCAGATAGTGACGATATCCGTAAAGATTATGAAGTGCTGCTAAACGAGCTGAAAACGTTTAATCCGGAAATGCTGGATAAGCAACGGGTACTCGCAGTCACCAAAAGTGATATGCTCGATCAGGAGTTGATGGATGAAATAGAGCCGACATTGCCTGAGGGAATCCCTCATGTGTTCATTTCGTCCGTATCCGGTCTGGGTATTTCAGTATTGAAGGATATTCTGTGGACGGAACTGAATAAAGAGAGCAATAAAATAGAGGCTATTGTGCATCGTCCGAAGGATGTCAGCAGACTGCAACAGGAACTCAAAGACATGGGAGAGGATGAAGAACTCGACTATGAGTATGAGGACGATAGTGATGAAGATGATCTGGATTACGAATACGAAGAAGAAGATTGGGAAGATAAATGATTTCACTCACCGACGATAAGAAAATGTTGGGGTATGGGCTGTTGGGCGCATACCCCAACATTTCTCATTTTGTGACGACCCGACATGGAGGTTATAGTGAGGGAGCGTATGCTTCTTTTAATTGTTCTCCTTACTCGGGGGATGAATTTGAAAAAGTAAAAAAGAATCAGCTTTTATTGTTTCAATCGCTACCGCAAGTACCGAAACATCTGATTCTCCCTTTCCAGACGCATGGAACAAAAGTGCTTCTGATTAATAAGGATTTTCTGGAGACTTCTATAGAATGTCAACAGGAAATGCTGAGCGGGATAGATGCATTGATTACCAATGAACCGGGGTGTTGTATCGGTATTTCAACGGCAGATTGTATTCCGGTACTGCTATATGATAAAGTACATGGGGGTGTAGCAGCAGTACATGCCGGATGGCGGGGAACTGTGGGGTATATCGTGGGACACACGCTTGAGAAAATGCGGGCGGCATTTGGTACAGAGGGACGGGATGTGATTGCATGTATCGGCCCGGGTATTTCTATTCAATCATTCGAAGTAGGGGACGAAGTTTATGAAGCTTTTCGTTTGAATGGTTTTGATATGTCGCGTATCTCTTTCCGACATTCGGTTACCCATAAGTACCATATTGACTTATGGGAGGCAAACCGGCAGCAACTATTAGACTTTGGTGTGCCGGGAGTTCAGATTGAAGTAGCGGATATCTGTACTTACATCCATTATGAAGATTTCTTTTCAGCGAGAAGATTAGGCATAAAGTCCGGACGTATTCTATCGGGTATTATGATAAACTGCTGATGGACAAAATTTTGATTTATTATGTATACCATTACTATATCGAAAGAGTTAAAAGAAGCATCTCCTGTTTTTGCAGGAGCTGCTGTATATGCTGAAGTGAAAAACACTTCTTATTGTGAAGGACTTTGGAAGGAGATTCAATCTTTTACAGAAAAGCTCACTACAACAACCCAGTTGGAAGATATTAAAAAACAACCAGTGATAGCTGCCACACGTGAGGCTTACAAACGGTGTGGAAAAGACCCCGGAAGATATCGCCCATCGGCCGAAGCATTACGTCGCAGGCTGATGCGGGGAATTGCCTTGTATCAGATTGATACTCTGGTCGATTTGATCAATCTGGTTTCTCTTCGGACCGGGCATTCGATAGGTGGTTTTGATGCGGATAAGATAGCGGGCACCAATCTGGAGCTGGGGATAGGCAAAAAAGAAGAGCCTTTCGAAGGTATTGGCCGTGGAGTACTGAACATAGAGGGACTTCCGGTATACCGCGATGCCGTGGGAGGAATAGGAACACCTACCAGTGATAACGAGCGGACAAAGATGGATCTGGAAACGACTCATATATTAGCCATCGTTAATGGTTATAATGGGAAGGAAGGATTGCAGGAGGCTGCCGGGATGATACAGACTTTATTGCGAAGATATGCAGGATCGGACGGAGGAACGATCACCTATTTTGAATAACAAGCGTCCATGAAGAACATACACACTTTTTTGATTTTATCTCTGTTTTCGTTGTGTACGAGTGCACAACGCAGTGCACAAACCAAATTCTCGGATATGGAGGTTAATCATGTCCGGGTGGCTACACCGGGACTTTTTGCTAAAGAGAATTGCATCATGCTCGATCTGAATTCCCTGTCTCGGAATTACTCTTTTCCTTTGCCGGGAGGTAAAGTCATTTCCGGTTATGGAACCCGTGGCGGACATAGTGGGGATGATATAAAAACTTGTGCCCGTGATACGATTCGCGCTGCTTTTGACGGAGTGGTACGTATGGCAAAACCTTATGGTGCATACGGCAATGTGATTGTGATTCGCCATCCCAATGGGTTGGAAACGGTGTACAGTCATAATGTGAAGAATCTGGTAAAAAGCGAAGATGCTGTGAAAGCGGGAAAAGCTATTGCCCTGACCGGACGTACCGGGCGGGCTACTACGGAACATTTGCATTTCGAAACGCGGATTAACGGGCAACATTTTAATCCCGGTCTTATTTTTGATATGGATAAACGCACTTTGCGCAAGGATTATCTGCAATGTACGAAGAAGGGGAAAGGGATTATTGTGAAAGCTTTGAAAAGCAAAAAAGTTCCCCCTAAGTATAAAACTCTTTCGCCTTTCCTTTATGAACTGCCCGGTATTAAAAAACCGGAATGGAATATACCAGGCCTAGCGAAATCCGCTGTGTATTCGGGTCTATAGCTTCTAAACGGCGGGCAGCTTTCAGGAGTTCGTTCCGTTTGTACTGATAATGGAGGAAGATCAATAGTTCGCTGTTTCGCATCGGATAGTATTCTACGCAGGCTTGCCCGCACCAGGTACGACGATAGGTGCCTTTCTCAAAGATTCCGTTTGTTTTATAAATCTTACCGGTTTCGTAGATACCTTTCAAGTATACATTCCAATTGGGATGGAGACGGTAGTCCACATTGGCAATGGTAGTGAAGTATTCGGTATATTGGGCCGTTTGTGGATTCTCCAGGGCAGTGTGGGGTAAGGCACTGATAATGCCTTTGTTGTCGATCCCCTGTCGGGAGTACATCAAATCTACATAAGCGATCCATGGCCCTTTTTCATAGACGTTTCCGGCAGTGAGATACAGGATGTTTCTTCCTTTGGCCTGCTGTCCCCATGAAGCGGCATATCTTAACTGGATGGCTTTATCCAGATAGTAACTGTTCCAGTTGATAGTTGAGATCAGGGGAACTTTGGTAGCTTCTACATTTGCCGGTAGCCCGTGGAGATAGGTATCTTCATCCCCACCATTACGGTTGTTTACTATCTGGAAGTTCAATTCCTGAGTAGGGGTTACATTCCAGGTGGCAGATACACCTGCCAGAAAGCAGTTGACATAATTATTAAACTCACTGAACTCACGCACTTTAATCGGGTTGACATAGTATTCGTAGCCACCCAGCATGAGGAACTGTTTTCCGGCGGTGATGGAAAAGCGTTCGGAGAGGTGATAGGTCAGATAAGCATACTCTACGGAAGAAGACAGGTTGTCCAGTACAAAGGGATTGCTGTATTTATTAAAAGATTGACGGAAATGGTAAGAGAACTTTTGGTTGATATTTCCTACAATTTCTAATTTGAACCGATTAAGTTTGAAAGCGACCTCCTCTAATTCATTCTCGGTAAAAGAAGCAGCACATGAGGTGTAGAGTTGCAGGTTCATGTGAGCGGAGAATCCTTTGTTTTCTTTTCCGGTGATGCGTTGGACTACAGAAGAAATAGAGTCGTTTGGGGAAATAATGGGTTGCTGTTGGGCCGTAATGGTACCCATGGTAAACAAGGTTACCAAAAGGAAGACGTGTCTTTTCATATTTGTGAAATCTCTTTGGGTTAATAAAAGTGATGCAAAAATAATAAAAAACGTCTTCCTTTTCGTCTTTTCAAGGTAAAACTGTCTGTTTCTCCTTAAAGTTCCTGTTCTGTTAGTCTACAAATTTTAGGCAAACAGGTTTGTCTACTTTTATATCTTTCTTGATGTCGGTCAATAGTCCGGTAGTCTGGTTCCTTTCAAATATCTGAATGGTATTGGTGTCGCGGCACGCTACCAGCAAATATTTGCCGTTGGGAGTAATGATGAAGTTACGCGGATGGATTCCCGTTAACTGATAACCTATCTTGGTCAGGGTACCATTGGTCTTGTCGACTTTGAAGATGGCAATTCCGTCTGCTTTCAGGCGGTTGCTGGCATAGAGATATTTTCCGTCCGGACTGATGTGGATATCGCCACTGCCTTGCGCATTTACAGTATCGGCTGCAATGGTTTGAATTTCATCCAGCATTCCGTCGGTATACCGGAAAGCTATTACCGTCCCTCCTATTTCGTTAATAAGGTAAGCAAACTTGCTGTCCGGACTGAATATCAGATGTCGGGGACCGGAACCCGGAGCAACCTTAAAAGCTTCCGGATTACCCTTTGTCAGGAGTTTCTCTTTGTTATCGGCATTGGCAT
>OGIV01002071.1_pt1 | contig 10560 bp, 9 predicted proteins | sample 1571861 | NCBI WGS metagenome assembly OGIV01 (sample SAMEA2582099, study PRJEB24529) | metagenome | biome: Human gut stool | place: China | collected 2011 | reverse complement strand
TTTCAAGAATTAATTCTGTATACACAAAACCTTCGGGTGCAGATGTCTTCATTCCACATAAAGTCTTTGGAGGGATGATAATAGCCTCATCAGGATGCAGACTTACAGTGTGCTGGTCTTTACCGATAACAAACTGTCCGCAGCCATAGGCACCTATATACATAGTGATGCCATCAAGGCGGCGAGCTTCCCCGGCAGAAAGGCCGACATCGCCGAGGTGTTGGCGAACAGGCGCAGCGTCCCCCGCTGACCGCAGGCGAAGGCGTGCATCGCCTGGCGCAGACGCTGCTGCTGCGCAAGAAGCGGGCGGGCATGGCGCGCCAGTACCTCCCCGGCCTCTGTCATCGTCACCCCGCGGGCATGACGGTGCAACAGCGGCACGCCGATCTCGGCCTCCATCTTGCGCAGCCTCTCACTGGCGGACGCCAGGGCCAGATGGGCATTCGCCGCTCCGCCGGTGATACTGCCGGTATCCACGATGGCGATAAATAGCCGCAGATCGGCCAGATCCAGTCGCATCAGGCCCTCCTTTCCCTTCGGTTTTTCCGTAGTCTATGGCCAACATACCGCATTGTGGCCCTCACGACCAGCTGTTTCAATGCCCCTTTCTACCCTGAAAAGTGAGCCATAATGTTCGATTTACACACGATCTCTTTCCTGTTGATCTTTATTGCCGCCGGGCTGGTCAAAGGGGTGACCGGCATGGGATTACCCACCGTGGCGATGGGCCTGCTTGGCCTGCTGATGCCGCCGCAGGCCGCAGCGGCGCTGCTGGTCCTCCCCTCGCTGCTCACCAATCTCTGGCAGTTACTGGCAGGCCCGGCGCTGGCGCAGATTGTACGCCGTCTCTGGCTTATGATGACCGGGATTATTATTGGCACGTTGGCCGGGTCCTCACTGCTGATCGGCCTCAATCCTCGGTGGTCAGCGCTGGCGCTTGGCGCCGCATTGATAGTCTATGCCGGGTATGCGCTCTGCAGTCCGGTGTTTCAGGTTTCCGGCCGCGTGGAGAAGTGGCTGTCGCCGCTCATGGGCGGGCTGACCGGCGTTATCACCGGGGCGACCGGGGTATTTGTTATTCCGGCCGTTCCCTGGCTACAGGCGCTGGGCTTTCGTCGCGACGAGCTGGTGCAGGCCCTGGGGTTGTCGTTCACCCTTTCCACTCTGGCGTTGGCGACTGGCCTCGCCCTGCACGATGGCTGGCATGATGATGCATGGCTATTGTCGGCGCTGGCGCTGTTGCCGGCGCTGCTCGGCATGTGGCTGGGACAGCGGATCCGCTCGCGTCTCAGCCCGCAGCGCTTTCGTCAGGGCTTTCTGTTGTTCCTGCTGGCGCTGGGGATAGAGCTGATCGCCCGGGGATGGCTGGTCTGAATCCTCTAGCGGCGGGTAATGTGCTTCACATTGTACTTACTGGTGTTCTGGTAGATCTCTGAGAAATCGACGATCGCCCGGTTCTGGGCGTAGCTGATCGACTGCACCCGCAGCAGGAGGCTGTTTGGCGCCACCTGCAGCAGCTCCGCCTGCTCACGGGTCGCCAGCACCGGGGTATAGCTGCGGTGGCTCTCGATGATGGTGATATGGCACTCTTTTTTGAAATAGTTGAACTTAGACTGCTCGAGGTTACCCACGCTGAGCCAGGGGAAGGTGGCGAAGGGGATATAGCTGTTTTCCACCAGGATTGGGACCTCATCGATCAGCCGCAGCCGTCTGACGTAATACACTTTCTCCCCCGGCTGGATCTTTAACTGCTGGGCAATGGCTGGCGGGGCATCAAGCAGCGTAAATTCAATAACTTTGTTACGGTAGTTGGTGACGCCCACCACCTGCATCTGGTAGTTAAAGCCCTCCAGTTCCCCGCCATGATAGTTACTTTTACGCACAATGCAGGTTCCGCTGCCGTGCCGCCGCGCGATCAGCTTTTCTTCCTCCAGTAGCGCCAGCGCTTTGCGCAGCGTCATCACCGAGACCTTCAGCTCCGCGGCGAGCGCTTTTTCGCTGGGCAGCATATCGCCGACGGCATAGTCGTCGCTGTTGATGCGGGTCCTCAGTTCAGTGGCAATCTTTTTATAAATCACTTTTAGATGTCTCGATGGAGTGGCGCCAGTCAACGGTAACCATGAATAACTTCATGTAATTAGATGATTATTTTTATCTTGCAGCGAAAAAATCAACAATGACACATCTATAAATCACGCCATATTTATATATCTGTCCAGCAATAATATATATGACTTTCGTCACAGATGGCCCTTTTCCTGCTCGGGATCCCGGTGGTCTGCTCCTAGTCTGATAAGCCTATTCATCAGGTGATGACAGCGGTCTGCAAAGACGAGAGGACAACCATGATTGGAGTGAAAAAGCTTCAGAACTTTTCCAAGGCGATGATCGGGCCGGTGCTGTATCTGCCAGCTATCGGCCTGTTGATCGCCCTGTTCAGCATGACGACCAACCGGCTGTGGGTGGATGAAAGCAGCGGGCTCTACCTGATGGGGAAATTTGTCTCCAGTATGCTCTGGGCGCTGATGAACCATCTTGGGTTTCTGTTCTGCCTTGGGCTGGCCAGCGGTCTGGCGAAAACCCGCAAGGCCGAAGCGGCCTTCGTGGCGGCCATGACCTGGCTGATGTACCTGGCGGCGAATAATAGCTGGCTAACCCTCACCCATCGCCTGGCGACCGGAACCACCAACGCGCAACTGTACGGCAGCGGACAAACTTTTATCTTCGGTTTTCAGGTTATCGATATGGGCGTATTCCTTGGGATTATCCTTGGCTGCGCTGTCGCCTTTGTCCATAATCGCGTGGTTGGGATTGAGTTTCGCGGCGCGCTGTCGATCTACGGCAACAGTAAGCTGGTGCTGATCGTGATGCTGCCGCTGGTTGGCATGTTCGCCATCGCCACCGTCTATCTCTGGCCGGTAGTGGAGCTGGGCATTTCGGCGCTGACCGGCTTTATGAAATCCTTTGGCGCCATCGGGGTCTTCCTGTACGGCTTTCTCAACCGGTTCCTGATCCCCACCGGGCTGCATCATCTGATCTGGTCGCCGTTCGTTTTTACCTCTATCGGCGGTCAGCTGCTGATCGATGGTCAGACCGTCATTGGCGCTAAGCCTATTTTCCTGGCCGAAATCGCCCGCCACCCCGTTGACGCGCTCAGTGATTCCGCCCGTTTCCTCACCTATGGGATGGTGAAGATTTTTGGCACCGCCGGCATGGCGCTCGCCTTCTACCGTACGGCGAAAGCGGAGAATAAACAGCGGCTGAAAGTCACGCTGATCCCCTTGATTGTTACCTCCGTCCTGGTGGGGATCACCGAACCTTTTGAGTTTCTCTTTATCTTCACCGCCCCGTTGCTGTGGCTTATCTACTCCCTGCTGGACGGTTTTTTCCAGATGCTGGCCTGGCTGCTTCACGTCAGGGTCTGCGCCACTAACGGTCTCATCGATTTCGTCGTCTATAACCTCCCGGCGGGAGTCAGCGCGACGCGCTGGCCGGTGTTTGTCGCCCTCGGTCTGCTGGAAACCGCGACCATGTACCTGGTCGGCACCTTCTGTATTACCCGTCTGCGGCTGCTCACCCCGGGCCGCGAAACCGCAGCCGAAGATGAGCATTCGCAACAGGCTAATAGCGAGCATCCGGATAAAGGCGCGCTGGTGATTGCCGGGCTGGGAGGGAAAGAGAATGTCTGTGCGGTGGGCAACTGTTTTACCCGTCTGCGGGTTGATGTGCGGGACCCCGCCCTTATCCAGCAGACGCTGTTGAAAGAGAGCGGCGGGAGCAGCGTGCTGATTAAAGGAAACCATGTCCAGGTTATCTATGGCCTGGGAGTTAACAAAATTCGAACGGCGGTCAACGCCAGTCTGGGTGTTATTGAATAACGAGGTGGTAAATGAAAGATAATTTTGTGGTCACCATTGCCGGCGGCGGCAGTACTTATACCCCTGGGATTGTGATGATGTTACTGGAAAATATGTCGCGCTTTCCCCTGCGGGAGATCCGTCTGTATGACAACCATCACCAGCGTCAGAAGACTATCGGCGACGCCTGCGCCATCCTGGTGGCTGAACGCTTCCCACAGGTGAAGTTCAGCTATACCACCGATCCGCAGGCGGCCTTTACCGACGTCGATTTCGTGATGGCGCATATTCGCGTTGGCCTGTATGAGATGCGGGAAAAGGATGAAAAGATCCCGCTGAAATATGGCGTGCCGGGCCAGGAGACCTGTGGTCCGGGTGGGATTGCCTACGGTATGCGCTCGATTGCCGGGGTGCTGGAGCTGGTCGATTATATGCAGCAGTACGCACCAGGGGCCTGGATGCTCAACTACTCCAACCCGGCGGCTATCGTCGCGGAAGCGACCCGTCGCCTGCGGCCCGACGCGCGCATCATCAACATTTGCGATATGCCGGTGGCTATCGAGGGTCTGTTCGCCGACATCCTCGGCCTGCCGTCGCGCAAAGCGCTGAACGTTCGTTACTATGGCCTGAACCACTTCGGCTGGTGGACCAGCATCACCGATAAAGCCGGTAACGATTTGATGCCGGCGCTGAAGCGTCACGTGGCGGAGCAGGGATACAGCAGCCCAAAAGAAGACTTTCAGCATAAGGCGCCGAGTTGGATCGAGACCTTTAAAAAGGTGAAGGATGTGTTTGCCCTCGATCCGACGACGCTGCCTAACACCTATCTGAAATACTATCTCTACCCCGACTATGAAGTGGCGCATTCCGACCCGGAGTTTACGCGGGCCAACGAGGTGATGGCCGGGCGCGAAAAAGAGGTCTTTGATATGGCCCGGGAGATCACCCGTCGCGGCACGGCGGAAGGCGCGCATTTCCATGCCGGGGCCCATGCCACCTTTATCGTCGACCTCGCCTGCGCCATCGCCTTTAACACCCAGGAGCGGATGCTGTTGATCGTCGAGAACAACGGAGCCATCGCCAACTTCGATGAGACGGCGATGGTGGAAGTCCCCTGCCTGGTGGGCGTTAATGGTCCGGAACCGCTGGCGATGGGGAAAATCCCGTCATTCCAGAAAGGGTTGATGGAGCAGCAGGTAGCAGTTGAGAAACTGGTGGTTGACGCCTGGATTGAGGGCAGTTACCAGAAACTGTGGCAGGCCATCGCCCTGTCGAAAACGGTGCCCAGCGCTTCGGTGGCGAAAGCCATCCTCGATGAACTGATCGTCGCCAACGAAGGCTACTGGCCCGCACTGCACTGATCTTTTTCGTGATGGGTAAGATGCAGAGAATCCCCCTTCTCTGCATTTTTACCCGGTGCTTCCCCCGGTGGTGCATTCATCCTTAACCTCCGCCCCCGTGGGCAAAGCGAATCGCTCATTTCCCCCTTCAGACCGGAGGTAAAAGGCCTCTATCTTCATTTTGCCCCGATCGTGACAATGAAATATAAATTCTATTCTTCAATATTATGGCGTAAAAATGTGATCTGCGTAGTATTCTTCGATTTACATTAACCCACTGAAAACAACATCGTTATTACCTCACTGTAAATTTAACCTGCTTTTCATGGGGATATACTCCCTTTGGCCTTTGTGATTGGCTTCATGCATTTACCATTCTGCAACACTGATTTGAAATTAAATTTTCATAATGTGATCTTGTTGCATGTTCATTCCATTTCTTTGTGCCATATTCTTACCACGGTAAATCGCCGGAGCGACAGCAACGTGCCACACCAGAGCGCTGTTCATCGGCAAATGTCGTCGCGACTGACGCACTAAAGACCGCTAACCCGCAAAGGAGAACGGATATCGACTACATCCATGTCAACACCAAGCCGTAAACCTCTTTGACCGCCATTGCTTAGCGTACCCTGCCTTGTGCTGAGCAATTACACAAAGAAGAAAATCATTTAATTCAGTTAGATACGACAACACAGGCGTGATAAATCCTGACTGGGGAGATGTATTTTTATCTTGTGTCGTTCAACAAAATAAAGGGACTACCATGTCATTTATAACAAACCTGAACCAGCAACAGAGAAAACGACTTCATCAGATCACCTTAGTGGCCACCTTCGGCGGCCTGCTTTTCGGTTACGACACCGGCGTTATCAACGGCGCCTTTTCCTCACTGAAGCAGTACATGGCGCTGACCCCAACCACCGAAGGGCTGGTAATGAGCGTTCTGCTGGTCGGCGCCGCGCTGGGCAGCGTGTTTGGCGGCAAATTTGCCGATTACTTCGGCCGGCGTAAATATTTACTCTTTCTCTCCTTTGTTTTTCTCATCGGCGCGTTGCTTTCCGCCGCGGCCCCCGATATCACTACCCTGCTGATTGCCCGCGCCCTGCTGGGCTATGCCGTCGGCGGCGCTTCGGTCACCGCCCCCACTTTTATTTCAGAAGTGGCGCCTACCGAGATGCGCGGCAAGCTGACCGGCCTGAATGAAGTCGCCATCGTCATTGGCCAGCTGGCGGCGTTTGCCATCAACGCGATCATTGGCATCATCTGGGGCCATCTGCCGGACGTCTGGCGCTATATGCTGCTGGTACAAGCGATTCCGGCCATCTGCCTGTTCGTTGGCATGTGGCGCGCGCCGGAAAGCCCGCGCTGGCTGATCAGCAAAAATCGTCATGATGAAGCGCTGCATATCCTCAAACAAATCCGCCCGGCGGAACGCGCGCAGAAGGAGTACGATGACATCTCTACCCTGATCAAAATTGAAGCTGGTAATAAGTACAGCGCCCAGAGCACCTTTGCGACGATTGTCAAAACACCCTGGATCCTCAAAATTTTGCTGGTCGGCATTACCTGGGCCGCACTGCAGCAAACCACCGGCGTTAACGTCATTATGTATTACGGTACGGAAATCCTGAGTGCCGCCGGTTTCTCAGAGCGTACTTCGCTGATCTGCAACGTGCTGAACGGTGTTTTCTCCGTGGGCGGTATGCTGATCGGGGTACTGTTCCTTGTCGACCGCTTCAAACGTAAGACAATCATCATCTACGGTTTCGCCATTATGGCAACCCTGCATCTGATTATCGCCGCTGTCGATTACACCCTGGTGGGTGACCTGAAAGCTACCGCCATCTGGCTGCTGGGCGCGCTGTTCGTCGGCGTGATGCAGGGCTCCATGGGCTTTATTACCTGGGTGGTATTAGCCGAACTGTTCCCGCTGAAATTCCGCGGACTGTCGATGGGGATCTCGGTATTTTTCATGTGGATCATGAACGCGGTGGTCAGCTATCTGTTCCCGCTGCTGCAGGCAAAACTGGGCCTTGGGCCGGTCTTCTTTATCTTCGCCGCCATTAACTATTTAGCCATTCTTTTCGTGGTCTTTGCCCTGCCCGAGACCTCCAATAAATCGCTTGAGCAGTTAGAAGCAGAGCTGTCAGCAAACCATGAAGATAAAAAATCCACTCGTCTCACCAGGGAGGTTGGTTATGATCGATAACATCACGCTGGATAATCTGCATATTGGCTGCAAAGCCAGTAATAAAGCGGAAGTCATCGCCATGATCGGCGCGGAGTTTAAAGCCAAAGGCTATGTCAATCAGGAATGTGTCCACTTTCTGCTGGAGCGTGAACATCAGGTCTCGACCTTTTTAGGCAATGGCATCACCCTGCCGCATTTGCCGAAATCCGCGACGGATATCATCCTTAAAACCGGGATTGAGATCTATCAGTTTCCTGATGGCGTAATCTGGGATCGGAGCAATGTAATGTTTATTGCCATCGGCGTGATCGCGAAAGAGAAAGAGCATATTGACGTACTCAAGGAAATTGCCTCGATATTTAGCGATGAGCTGATCGCTAATGCACTGTCATTAATCTCTGACAAACATGATTTCCTGAAAATTCTGCAGCATAACGCCTTGCCCCATTAAGTATGACACCGACCGGAGCTCTGGCCCCGGTCGGATTTTCACCCCTCGCCCAGCAAACATGGCGAATAATCTGATTCTCCCCGTTATAACCTCAATGGCAATAATAACCAGAGAAACCAACGTATTGCTACTTGCTTGAAGTACGCGCATTAGCGCAGGCATTTCATAACTAAAATCCCATTAAAACAATGAGTTAAATATTATTCAGGGCTACTGACCCTCAGGTTTATTGCTCGCGCTGTTAGCACCGTACGCCAGTGATTCCTGCGGTATTCCATTAGTTTTGATTTATATCAATACCTGTTCGATCGTTAAAATGCATTTTACAGCGCGATTATTTTAGCAGGGTGAATACGACATTGGTTTTACGATTGGGATATTTATTTAGCCGACCCGCAAGTCTGTGGGGATGGCTGATGTGTAATGCGTTTAACGGTATTGCGATTGTCCTCTGCTTTCGTGGCATAAGCAGCGTCACCGGTTTCAGCGAGGCGATCTGGCAGGTCATCATCACGCTGGCTATTATCATATCGACCTGGTACAGCGCTAACTATTTTGCTGCGCTGGAAGCTCGACGCGATAAACGACGCTATCTGCTGCTGGCCTGGGTGGTCATGACCATTCTGTTGAATTTTATTCACCTTGGCGGTGGTTAACGCCATTTATTAAAGGATCATACCATGACGCTGGCGATGCTGTTGGTGCTTATCAGCCACCATAAAGGGCTGACGCTCTTGCTGATCGTAATTATTGCGTTGCTGTTTATTGCGCTCACTCCGCTGGTCAAAAAACTGTTGAGTCACCTTCACGATCGTTCCTGAATTTTCTTTTATGACCGCCTACAGGGGGCCTTCTCTTCGTCATCTCCGTTTATCCCGTCACCCGCTGCCCCAGCATACAGTTTGTGGCAACGCCAGAAAAAGAAATGAGAACCATTATCATAAAAGCTGTGCTAACGTGTCAGCCCAACAATAACGCCAGAAGCAACAAAACAGGGGGACAGACGAGGTGAAGTTGAGTTCAGGGAGCATCACAACAGGTCGTACGAGCGGGCTGCTGACGCTGGCGATTGGCGCACTCTTCTACAGCAGCGGCAGTATTGCCCGGCCGGATCTTCAGCCGCTGGGGCCGAACATTGCGGATAAAGGGTCGGCTTTTTACCACTTTACGCAACGCCAGTATGACTCTGCCGATGGCGAACGTCACTACCGGGTATGGACCGCAGTGCCGGACAAAACCCCGCCCGCCGCCGGCTATCCGGTACTGTATATGTTGGATGGCAACGCGGTGATGGATAAACTCGACGACGCGTTTCTGCAGCAGCTCTTCGCCGGCTCCCCGCCGGTGATCGTCGCTATCGGCTACCAGACCGCGCTGCCCTTTGATACCGCAGCCCGCGCCTGGGATTACACCCCACCGCTAAAGACGCATGAGCCTCGCGCCGGGAAACCCGCGCTACCGCCGCGTAAAACCGGGGGCAATGATGTTTTTCGCCAACTGCTGACCGAAACGATGGTTCCCCAGACGGAAGCTAACCTGAAAATAGATCCCCACCAGCGCGCTATCTGGGGCCACTCCTACGGCGGATTGTTTGTGCTCGACGCGTGGAGGAAGGCTTCGCCGTTCGGGATCTACTATTCCGCCAGCCCGTCGCTAGGTCAGGCCCTGCAATCGCCTTTGCAGGCAAGCCAAAGTCTTGATGCCGTCCGCTTTCGCGGGAAATCGCTGTACCTACTCGAGGGTGACGGTAAAGCCCGTGGAGAACCGTCCGGGCACGAGGCCTCGCTTGAGGTGTTGCGTCAAACCCAACAGCAGCTTGCCAGTAAAGGGTTGACCGTAGCCTTCTGGCGCTACCCCGGTCTGACGCACGGTCAGATGTTCGAGGTCTCGCTGCGCTCGGCGCTGCTGCATCTTTCCGGACAGGCAGCGCTTGCGCATCAGTAACGCCCTTACGCCCACCAGCGGAGGGTGGGCGCATCAGCGCCGGTCGGGCAGGTGTTTGATATCGACCGGCTCGCCGAACAGAAATCCCTGCATCTCGTCACATCCCTCCTCTTCGAGGATCTGCAGTTGTCCAGCCGTTTCCACCCCCTCGGCGATAAGCGGCGTATTGATCGAATTGCCCAGCGAAATAATGGCTCGCACGAATGAGCGTACCTGAGGGTTGCTCTCCACATCTGTCATAAAGCTGCGGTCGAGTTTGATGACGTCGAAATGAAAATCGCGCAGCATGCTCAGGGATGAGTAACCGGTGCCAAAGTCATCCAGCGCAATACTGATCCCCATTTTTTGCAGATGATGCAGAACGCTGAACGCCAGCTGTTTATTGATCACAAACGCCGTTTCGGTGACCTCAAACTCCAGCAGACTGACCGGGTAGGCGGTACGCATCAGGATCTCGCGGACTTTTTCGATAAAGCTACGATGACGCAACTGCACCGGAGAGATATTGACCGAAACTTTTCTGTTCAAACCATTTTCCAGCGATTCGTTACACACCTGCTCGAGCACCCAGTAACCTAAGGGCACGATGGCGCCGCTCTCTTCGGCGATGGGAATAAACACGTCCGGCGGGATCGTCCCCAGCTGCGGATGCTGCCAGCGCAGCAGCGCCTCGTAACCGGTGATGCTACGATCTTTGATGTTGCGGATAGCCTGATAGTGGAGCGAAAACTCCCCGGCGTGAATACCGCGCCGGATATCGGCGGCCATCATATT
>OGIV01002063.1_pt1 | contig 10589 bp, 10 predicted proteins | sample 1571861 | NCBI WGS metagenome assembly OGIV01 (sample SAMEA2582099, study PRJEB24529) | metagenome | biome: Human gut stool | place: China | collected 2011 | reverse complement strand
TCGATCATCCGCTGATCGTCGCCGATCTGCAGAACCCGCATCAGCCGAAATCGGCGCCGGGCGTGGTGGTAGAAGCGCTGGCGCGCCGTCGCGCCGCCGGTCTGCCGGCTTTCAGCGTGATGTCCTGCGATAATATGCCGGAAAACGGCCACGTAATGCGCAACGTAGTTTGTGCGTATGCCCGCGCCGTTGATGACGAACTGGCGCAGTGGATTGAGCAGAACGTGACGTTCCCTTCCACAATGGTCGACCGCATCGTTCCGGCCGTGACCGCAGATACGCTGGATAAAATTGAACAACTCACCGGGGTGCGCGATCCGGCTGGCGTGGCCTGTGAACCGTTCCGCCAGTGGGTTATCGAAGATAACTTCGTGGCTGGTCGTCCGCAGTGGGAGAAAGCCGGTGCGGAGCTGGTCACTGACGTGGTGCCGTTTGAAGAGATGAAGCTGCGTATGCTCAACGGCAGCCACTCGTTCCTTGCTTATCTGGGTTATCTCGCCGGTTATCAGCATATCAATGATTGCATGCAGGATGATAACTACCGCCGCGCCGCGCAGGCGTTAATGTTGCAAGAGCAAGCGCCGACGCTAAAAGTACAGGGCGTCGATCTGGCGCGTTATGCTGGTTTGCTTATTGAGCGTTATAGCAATCCGGCGCTTAAGCATCGCACCTGGCAGATTGCGATGGACGGTAGCCAGAAGCTCCCGCAGCGTATGCTTGATTCCGTGCGCTGGCACCTGGCGCATCACAGTGATTTCAGCCTGCTGGCGCTGGGTATTGCCGGCTGGATGCGCTACGTGAGCGGCGTCGATGATCAGGGGCAGGCGATTGAAATCAGCGATCCGCTGCTGCCGGTAATTCAACAGGCGGTGCAGGGCAGTAAAGAGGGTAGCGAACGCGTGCAGGCGCTGCTGGGTATTAAGGCCATTTTCGGCGATAGCCTGCCGCAGGAAGCGCGTTTTGTCGATGCGGTGACGGCGGCGTATCTCTCTTTACAGATTCACGGCGCGAAGGCGACCGTTGCCGAATGGGCTAAAGCCCAGTAAAAAACCATCATTCCATTAGTAGCCCGGCAACGTATAGCGTGCCGGGCTATTTTTGTATTAGCAATACGAATACCTTTTGATATTTCCCGCCTGTACATCACTCTAAAAATCTATAATTAATTATACATTTCTGAAATTTATTTTTATCTCTGAAGTATTTATTTGGGTGATTGATCGTATTCCCATACGTTTAAATATGGCAGAATAAAATCATCCCAACGGTTTCTTCAGGACTAAGGAGCTCAGGCTATGTACAAAAAAATACTGTTGCCGGTCGATGTTTTTGAAATGGATTTAAGCGATAAGGCCGTTCGTCACGCCGATTTTTTAGCATCTGCCGAAGAGGGTGAAATCACGTTGCTGAACGTGCTGCCTAACAGCACCAGTTCTTTGCTGCGCGGCTTTACGGCGGATATTCGTAAATTTGAAGCCTATATGAAAGAGGAGTCGGAAAAGAAAATGCGCGATCTCTCGCGGTTGTTTTCTACCCCGGCTTCGCGGATCCATACCCACATTGTTTTTGGTAATGTGCGTGAGGAAATATTAGCGCTGAGCGAAAAAGAAAAGTTTGACGTTATCGTTATTGGCTCACGTAAACCGGGTATTTCAACCCACCTTCTTGGTTCAAACGCTGAATCCGTTTTACGCTATGCCAACGTTCCGGTGTTAGTGGTGCGGTAATCTATTTTACGGCAGCTGACGCAACGTTGGCTGCCGCTTATCCCATTATTCTTCGCTGAACCACTCGCTATTTTCCTGACGAATTAACAATACCGACTCGCTAATCTCATGCAGGTGGATATTCATCGCCTGTTCGACGGCATCAAGATCGCGTTTTTCCAGCGCATGAAAAATATCGAGATGCTGACGCAGCAGCATATCCGGCGGGGTCACGTGATCGAGACTCATATAACGAACCCGGTCGATGGTCGCTTTAATATTTTCAATGGTGTCCCACGCCAGCTGGCAGTCGGCGATAAGAGACAATTTCTGGTGAAATTCGTCATCAAGCTGGAAAAAATCATTGAGCTGCTGACGCTCTACCGCCACCCGCTGCTGGTTGAGGTTTTGCTCCAGCTGATAGAGCTGTTCATCGTTGATCATCGAACCTGCGCGGCGTACTACCGCGCACTCAATGGCCTGACGCACGAAACAGCCGTTGCGTACCTGGGTCATCGAGATTTTATTCACATAACTGCCGCGCTGTGGGCGGATCTGAATCAGCCCGTTTTCCGCCAATTTGATAAAGGCTTCGCGTACCGGCTGGCGAGAGACATCAAATCGCACCGACACCTCTTTCTCCGACAGCGGCGTTCCCGGCGGGATCAGGCAATGGACAATATCCCGGCGAAGGATGCGATAGATTTGCTGATTGACGGGCTGGGTCGGATTCAGTTGCGTTTCTGCGGCCATTGATGATTACTTTTTAATGGGTTATGAGCATTATTTTACTCGTTTTTTACCGTTCCGCCCAGACCTGGCCCGCAGGCCAGGCCGCAGAGGACGTTAGCCCTGACGATGGACGCTGATACCGGCAAAGCTCTGGCTGACCGGCATCATTTCCAGCGTGTTTATGTTGACGTGTTTCGGCAGATTCGCGACCCACCACACCGCTTCGGTGACATCTTCCGGCGTCAGCGCCTGGGTGTTCTCATAGGTTTTACCGGCTTTCGCATCGTCGCCTTTAAAACGTACGTTGGAGAACTCGGTGCCGCCAACCAGGCCCGGCTCGACATCGGTGACGCGAATCGCAGTGCCGTGCAAATCGGTGCGCAGATTCAGGCTGAACTGGCGCACGAACGCTTTGGTCGCGCCGTAGACGTTACCGCCCGCGTAGGGCCAACTGCCGGCGGTCGAACCGATATTAATAATATGGCCGCGATTACGCTCAACCATCCCCGGCAGCACGGCGCGGGTCATGTACACCAGCCCTTTATTATTGGTGTCGATCATATCTTCCCAGTCTTCCACACTGGCGCAGTGCGCCGGCTCCAGACCAAGCGCCAGGCCGGCGTTGTTCACCAGCACATCGATAGCCTGCCACTCGGCGGGCAGGTCAGCAATCAGCGTCTCAATGGCGGCGCGGTTGCGGACGTCAAGTTGCGCGATATAAAGGTTATCGCCCAGCTCGTCTTTCAGCGTCTTCAGGCGCTCTTCACGACGACCGGTGGCAATCACTTTATGACCGTTAGCGATAAAACGGCGAGTAATACTTTCACCAAAACCGGCGGTGGCGCCGGTGACCATGATAATCATCTTACTGTTCCTCAACGCTTTTTGTGTTTTCATACCATAGCACGCACAGGCGGCGACCGGTAACGGAAATCATTGCGACCCCTTAAGGAGAGGCCTAATCTTACAGCATTAGCCTGTACAGGAGAGAAAGATGTCCGAACGAAACCCCTTTTTTAGCGTCAGTACGTTGCCTTACCAGGCGCCGCCGTTCGATGTGATTGACGACAGCCACTATCGCCCGGCGTTTGATGAGGGCGTCCGGCAGCAGCGGGCCGAAATTCGCGCTATTATCGACAATCCGCAGCCGGCCAGTTTCGCCAACACGCTCGAGGCGCTGGAGCAGAGTGGTCAGCTGCTGGCGCGGGTGACGCGGGTCTTTTTCGCCATGGCTGGCGCCCATACCAATCCTTATATTCAATCACTGGATGAACAATTTTCCGCCGAACTCGCCGAGCTGGGGAATGACATCTGGCTTAATGCGGCCTTGTTTCAGCGCGTGAACAGCGTCTACGAGCAGCGCGACGCGCTGGCGCTGGACAGCGAGTCCTATCGTCTCCTGACCCTGACGTGGCAACGTTTTGTTCACGCCGGGGCGACGCTGGCTCCCGAGCAGCAGGCGGCGCTGCGCACACTGAACACCGAAGCGGCTACGCTGCAAAGTCAGTTCCAGCAGCGACTGCTGGGAGCGGCAAAAAGCGGCGGCCTGGTGGTTGATTACCGGCATCAACTGGCTGGCCTGAGCGATGAGGAGATAGCGGCGGCGGCTGACGCAGCGCGTGAAAGAGGGCTTAGCGACCGCTGGTTGCTGACGCTGACCAATACCACCCAGCAGCCGCAGCTGCTTGCGCTGCGCGACCGGCAAACGCGGGAGAATCTCTTCGCCGCCGGCTGGACCCGCAATCAGCAGGGCGATGAGCATGATACGCGTGACCTGGTACTGCGGCTGGCGGCGATCCGCGCGCAGCAGGCTGAGCTGTTGGGAGCCGCTGATTACGCCAGCTGGGCGCTGACCGATCAAATGGCGGCTTCCCCGGCGGAGGCATTGGGCTTTATGCGTCAGATCGCGCCGGCGGCGCGGGCGCGGGCGGAACGTGAGCTGGCGGACATCCAGCAGGTGATCGACAACGAAGGCGGGGGTTTTCGCGCGACGGCATGGGACTGGCTTTACTACAGCGAGCAGGTGCGGCGGGCTGCCTATGCCATTGATGACGCGCAGCTCAAACCCTATTTTGCCCTCGAGCGGGTGCTGCAAGACGGCGTCTTCTGGACGGCCTCGCAGCTCTTTGGTCTGCGCTTTGTTGAGCGCTTCGATATACCGGTCTATCACCCGGATGTGCGGGTCTGGGAGATCTTCGATCACAACGGCGAAGGGATGGCGCTGTTTTACGGTGACTACTACGCTCGTGACTCAAAGAGCGGCGGCGCATGGATGGATGTGTTTGTCGAACAGTCGACTCTGCGCGCGCAGCGCCCGGTTATCTACAATGTCTGCAACTACGTCCGCCCGCAGGCAGGGCAGAGCGCGCTGCTGTCGTGGGATGAGGTGATCACCCTGTTTCATGAGTTCGGCCATACCCTGCATGGGCTGTTCGCCAGCCAGCGCTACGCCAGTCTCTCGGGGACCAATACGCCGCGCGATTTTGTCGAATTTCCTTCGCAGATCTTCGAACACTGGGCCAGCCAGCCGCAGGTGTTTGCCCACTACGCGAAGCACTACCAGTCAGGGGAGCCGATGCCGCAGGCGCTACGCGACAATATGTTGCGTGCGGCAACCTTCAATAAAGGGTACGACATGAGCGAGCTGTTGGCTGCTGCGTTACTCGATATGCGGTGGCATAGCCTGTCGACCTCGGCATTACCGGAGGAGGTGGACGCGTTTGAGCAGCTGGTGCTTCGGGAAGAGAACCTGGATCTGGCGGCGGTCCCCCCGCGCTATCGCAGCAGCTATTTCTCCCATATCTTCGGCGGCGGCTATGCGGCAGGCTATTACGCCTATCTGTGGACCCAGATGCTGGCCGACGACGGCTATCAGTGGTTCGTGGAGCAGAGCGGTTTGACCCGTGAGAACGGTCAGCGCTTCCGGGAAGCGATTTTATCTCGCGGCAATAGCACTGATTTAGCTGAACTGTATCGCCAGTGGCGCGGACACGATCCGCAGATTGAGCCGATGCTGAAAAATCGCGGGTTGAGTGCGTAGGGCAATTTTAGTCTGACAAGATAACCGGGCGTGCTGCCCGGTTTTTTGTCTGATCTAGTCGTAACCTTATATTTCTTTTACCTCACGCTGCCTAAATCTCTATCGCTCTCTCTCCCTTTAAGCATTAACGTGGCTTCTTCGATACGAATGAAGCGCCCGGAATCATCTATTTCAGCGAACATATAAACTTCCATGTCCACCTCTTCTCCGCTGCGCCTGGTGCACAGAACGCGATGCCTTGTGGCATAAAGATTCCCGTTACGAAGTTCGTCATGTAACTCAATTTTAGCGAAGGCGATAATTTCCCGGAGTCTACGCGCATGCTGAGCAAAGCCATCTAATCCTTCCCACTTGTTATCAGTGCGCTGCCGATAACCGGGACTAAAATAGCGACTGAGTATCCGATCCAGTGGTATCTGTTGGTGGTTGATAATTTCATCCAATACCCTAGTAATAGTAATCATTTTGATGGTTAGTCCTCTGTGAAAGTGATGAATACTTTACAATCGACTAACTGGCTTCAGTACGGTATAAAAGACATTAAACACCTCAAACACGCCAATATGCACGATCCATTGATTCCATTCGAACCGGTGTTTTCACCCCAAGGACCCACTTTACTCGTCGCGGTACGTCAGTCTGAGGTAATACGGGAGACTCCACGCCACCATCACAGCTGTGGGCAGTTAATCGGTGCCATACGTGGGCTACTTACGGTCGATAGCGGTGATTGTCGCTGGGTGGTACCGGCAACACATGCCGTCTGGATACCGCCAGGTGTTCCGCACGGCCTGCGCTCGCACGGTCCATATTCAGGATGGAGTGTTTATGTTTCTGCCAAAGCCTGTGGCGAGCTACCTGATAAGCCATCTGTTCTCTCAATGACAAATCTGCTGCGTGAAGCGTTAACGCGAGCGGCTGCATGGCAAGGTGTAGAGCTTAATGCGTCCCAAAAACGTTTAGCTGGCGTTATTCTTGATGAAATTGGTTCCCTTCCCAGGGTTAATCTTGGGCTTCCAATGCCGCAAGATAGCCGATTGCTCAGAATCGCGCAGGCGCTGTCAGCAAACCCGGACGACGGGCGCAGGTTGGAAGAATGGGCAGCCTGGGCCGGCATGTCATCACGCACGCTCACGCGACGATTCCGAGCCGAAACGGGTTTTAGCTTCAATGAATGGCGACAGCGGATACGCTTACTCAGGGCTCTTGAGCTACTGGCTGCCGGCAAGCCAGTGACGGCGATAGCGCTGGATCTGGGATATGACAATGTGAGTGCCTTCATAGCCTTGTTCCGTCGGATGTTCGGCACTACTCCAGGGCGGTATAAAATTTAATTATCTCTTCGCTGAACATGATGCGTTATCCGCCGCTTTGATTACGTTTGTCATGGGCTGAGAGGGGCAAGTAATTCGGGCCCCTGATTTTTCACATTGCCGACCGCCCGCGTAAAATCGTCGGCGGAAACGGCTCCGTCGCTGGCAATCTCCGCCGCTTCCGCGCCGGTGACATCCTGCCTCATCCATTCGCGGGCGGCTTCAGGCGTCAGGACCAACGGCCGACGGTCATGAATATCGACAAGACCGCGATCGGCGGCGACCGTCACGATCAAGAATCCTTCGGCATGGTCCCCACGTTCGAACGGAGTCCGACCAATCGCGGCCATAAAAATTGGCTGGCCATCCTTACGCTGGATAAAGTATGGCTGCTTTGGTTTTTCCTCCTTTTTCCACTCAAACCAGCCGTCGGCGAAGCAGATCGCCCGTCCGTGCTCCCACAGCGGCTTGAACATCCTGCTGGAGGCTGCAGTCTCAACCCGGGCATTAATCAGCGGCGGTTTATCCCACCATCCTGGCGCATAGCCCCAGTAAACGGCATCGAGATGGAGTTGCTCATCGCGTTCATTGAGGAGTAAAACTTTTGTCCCGGGCGCGACGTTATAGCGCCCGATAGGCGCCGGGTCCCAGGCAATATCTCGTTCGGCCGCTTCCACGAGATGCGCCAGGTATTCCTCCCGGCTTTGCGCTTGCGCAAAACGTCCGCACATAGCCACCTCCAGCGTGATGTCTGACTAACAGTATAGATCAGCTGCAAAACGGTGTTTTCACCTGCCCAAATACCACGCTCCTTCCACGTCAGTAGACCATTATTTCAGGCCGTCATCTTGCCTGACGTCGCGACAGTACACGCTGGGCGTTAGGCCTGGCATTGTCCGTTTATGCTTCATCGTTATTACCCTAACGCCTGTCTGATAAAGGAAATCGTTTTTACTCTTTTTATTATCTTTCAGAATTATCGCACGGAGTTTTACCTTTGTCTGAAATGGTTGTCGCTGGGTTGTATTTGAAAACATCCACCCCTTATTATTTAAAAAATCATCTTTATCTTTTAAAAGGTTGTTATGAGTAACTTACTATTATTAGTCCTGGCGGTGGTGTTATTGTTTACATCTTTGTTTTTTGGCCTGTCCTATGTTAGAGAAAGAAGAAAAATGAAGATGCGCTTTAATAAATTCCGACGTTAACCGATCCTTCCTGCGGAAAGCGCAAGAGCAACAGATGAGAATCTCGTTAACTCTTGTTTGGTAGCTATTTGGAATTTTTTCATAATATTGATTTTGTGAGAGAAGACCGTCTTATGACTGATGCCCAGTTCTTGCGCTATCTGCTGATTGTTCATTCCCGTTCTGATCGCATCGATAATATAAAGTTGTGATTTGGTCAAGGTTAACCGAGGGCATTTGACACAGCGTCTGCTGTCTTTTTCCAGCCCACTGCTACTCGCTGTTGTCGACTCCGTCAGACGTTTTGCAATCTGATTTTTTACGCGGCGCAAGTCGCTGTTCATGCTGATAAAAGTGGCATCGCGTAGACAAAGTGGTAACTGTTCAACCTGCAAAGCGCTGTCGGTGGCGACGAAAATAAAAATAGACGTGTGCGGAGGGAGTTTTTTGAAAAACGGGTGGCATAGATAATGTTCACCAGCGGCCATTTCTGTGAACAGCATATCAATCGGACCTAATATATCTGTGGAACAGTCCACAACGGAATACGGTTCACGGATGTGTTCTTCTTTCGCGATCTCGCTAAGCAGTTCGCAAATTCCGCGATTAAGAAATATGTTTTCAGTGTTAATTAAAATATCAGGCATAGTCATGGCGATCGTGAAAGTTGTCATGCATTTAAAGTGGAGAACATTAAATGCGTATGCCTTTAGGATATTTCTAATAATCAACAAATGCAATAAGTCTAATTTTGGACTTTGAGCTGGCGAGTAAAATTAATGGTATATTAATCAATGGCTTATTTTTTTAGCGTTGCGCGGGCATGACCGCTAATTTGGCACAAACTGCTTAAATTGCTTATATTGCATGCGTTAATTCTGGTCTCAAATATATTAATCAGAGTTACTTATTCACTGTATGAATTGCTTTTTCAAAAATACCTTTTGCAGGCGCGGGTCCTTGAGGAGATTGCGCCTGAGCGAAACCTGGGGTGGTCATTGATAAAAAGGGGCGGGGTAGACCCGCCGCTGCGGAGGGTGAACAGCAACGGCGTACAACAGAATCAGTTATCAGGATTGTTGGAAATGCTTTTCCACACCATTCCCAGGCCGATCAACATCGACGCGAAGAGGACGAACAGGGTGGTTGAGATAAAAATGCTGGCCATGGCGGTGCCTCAGAAAGTGCGTATGCAGATCATTAGGCACGGTGTCGGATGAAAGGTTCCTTACCCGGCCGGGTATATTTTCACCAGCGGCGTCCGGTTGACGGCAACAAGGCGAATGCCACGTCGAAGCGCCGCTGTTGGCAAGGGGACCCTGAGAGGCAGCCGTGTTGCTAAACGCACTGTTCATGGGGAGAATACACGACGGCAAAGGGGGAGCGATTCGGACGTTGACATCCCCTTAAACAAGTTATATATACATGTCGCTTCTGTTTATTGAATGTTAAACAGCATCAGTTATGGGACTCAGAAGCGCCACAGCCCCCGCCGTCGGGCGGGGGTAACTTCGCCACCGGCATGCTTATTTTTCACTGAGGCTGGCGAAGAAAAATTTTTTTATTTCGGGTCTTGAAAAACGCGCCTTAGATATTATTTTATATAGCGGACAAGCAATGCTTGCCTTTATGTTGAGCTTTTGAATGGATATTCAGGAGGTTAATTATGGCACTCAAAACCTTGTCAGCACTCCCGGTATTTGCTGATTCTCTTTTTGCCGATCGCTTTAATCGTATTGACCGTCTTTTCAGCCAGTTAACGGGCGATACGCCGGTGGGCACTTTACCGGCTTATGATTTACAGAAAGTCGACGACAGCAATTTCCTGCTCAGCGTCAGCGTGCCTGGCTGGAAAGATGATGAGCTGGAAATAGAAACCGTAGGGGGGAATCTGCATATTTCCGGGAAACGCCAGGAAACCGATGCCTCGACAGACAGCGGTGAACGCTGGATTTATAAAGGTATCCGCCGCGCTAATTTCCAGCTCAGTTTCTCTCTTCCTGAACACGCCCAAATTAATCAGGCGCAGCTGGATAGCGGCATCTTAAAAATAGCCATCCACCAGGAAATCCCGGAGAGCGAAAAGCCACGTAAAATTGCGATCGAGAATCAGGGGCGCGTGATAGAACATAAAGTTTGATTCACCGTTGTTCCGACGATGTTACCTTAAAGGCCCGCCCTGCGGGCCTTTATCCTTTCCCCCTGAAAATATAAATGGCCCCCCGACGACAAAGAAATCGATATGCTATTCTGTTAACAGACGCAGTGAGTCTGCTATTTCTTTCAATTTCGGCGAGGAGGAAGAATGACTGACGAGATCGATAGCGACGCAAACAATACGCATGAACTAACCGCTGAAGTGGCTCGGGCGCTGATCGCGCGCGGTTGGCGACTGACCACGGCGGAGTCTTGCACCGGAGGGAATCTGGCGGCAGCGCTCTGTGCCCAGGCGGATACCGCGGCATTTTATGATACCGGCGTAGTGACCTTCAGCGATGAAGCCAAGCGCAACGTGCTGCAGGTTCGCGCGGAAACCCTGGCGGTACACAGCGCCGTCAGCGAAACCTGCGTTCAGGAGATGTCCTCTGGTATTCTGGCGCTCGCCGGGGCC
>OGIV01002061.1_pt1 | contig 10595 bp, 9 predicted proteins | sample 1571861 | NCBI WGS metagenome assembly OGIV01 (sample SAMEA2582099, study PRJEB24529) | metagenome | biome: Human gut stool | place: China | collected 2011 | reverse complement strand
CCAAGGACGGTATCGTGAAGGGCATCGACCTCTACACCCTGTCCAACACCGGTGCCTACGGTGAGCATGGCCCCACAACGGTGGGCCTGTCCGGCCACAAATCCATCCCGCTCTACGGCAAGGCCGAGGCGTTCCGCTTTGTCAGTGATGTCGTCTACACGAACCACATGTCCTCGGGCGCTTACCGCGGCTACGGCGCGACCCAGGGCCTGTTTGCGGTGGAGTCCGCCGTCAATGAGCTGGCCGACAGGCTGGGCATCGACCCGTTTGTGATCCGCCAGCGCAACATCGTCCGCGAGGGCGATGTGATGCCCGCCTACTACGGGCAGGTCAACACCAGCTGCGCGCTGGACCGCTGCCTGCAGGCCGTGCATGACAACATCGGCTGGGACGAAAAATACCCCGTGCGCGACATGGGCAACGGCAAGGTGCGCGCTGTGGGCATGGGCATGGCGATGCAGGGCTCCGGCATCACAAGTGTGGATGTGGGCAGCGCCAGCCTGAAGATCAACGATGACGGGTTCTACACCCTCTCGATCGGTGCGGCAGACATGGGCACCGGCTGCGACACGATTCTGGCGCAGATCGCCGCCGAGGTGCTGGAGTGCCCGCTCGACAATGTGACGGTCCTCGGCGCGGACACCGATTCCTCGCCCTACGATTCCGGCTCCTACGCATCCAGCACGACCTATGTCACCGGCAAGGCGGTTGAGCAGTGCGCCGAGCAGCTCAAGCAGAAGATCTGTCAGGTCGGCGCGGGGCTGCTGGGCCTTGACGAGCGCGCGGTCGTCTTTGCGGGCGATGCCGTGACGAGCGAGGACGGCACGCAGCGCGCCACGCTGGCGCAAATCGCCGCAGCCTCCCAGTGCGGCAGCAATACGGCGCTGGAGGCAGTCGTGACCCACAGCTCGGAGATCTCGCCCCCGCCGTTCATGGTGGGCGCGGCCGAGGTCGAGGTCGATCTGGAGACCGGCGAGGCGCAGGTCATCCGCTATGAGGCGGCCGTTGACTGCGGCACACCGGTCAACCCGAACCTTGCGCGGGTGCAGGCCGAGGGCGGCATCCTGCAGGGCATCGGTATGGCGCTGACCGAGAATGTCACCTACGATGACCGCGGCATGCCGCAGGAAAACTCGCTGATGCAGTACAAGATCCCGGCGCGCAACGACATCGGGCATATCCATGTCGTATTTGAGAGCAGCTACGAGGGCACCGGCCCCTTCGGTGCCAAGAGCATCGGCGAGGTGGTCATCAATACCCCGCTGCCCGCCGTGGCCGATGCGATCTACCACGCCACCCACAAGCGGTTCTATGAGCTACCCATCACCCGCGAGCAGATCGCGCTGGCCGGGCAGTAAAGGGCAGGACAAGGCGAGAAAATAAAAAATTGCAAGCCGGCAGATCGCCGGCTTGCAATTTTTTTGGAGGAAGGGCATCCGTCAAAGCAGCTTGCTGCCCAGCGCCTGACTGGTGCGGGAGAGCGAGAGGTTGGCAAGCTCCTGATTGTCAAGGGTGTAGCGCAGGACCAGCACATTTGCGACAAAAAGCATTGCCAGCTTGGCGGGGATGCTGCCCGAGTCGAGAGGATTCTCCTGTGCGCCGCAGAGCAGCACGACATCGGCCAGCGCCGCGCCGGGGGCGTCATCGTAGTGGGTGATCAGGATGACCTTGGCACCGTTCTCCTTGGCGAGTCGCAGCGTGTCCATCATGTCGCGGGTCGAGCCGGAGTAGGAGACGAAGAGCAGCACATCCTCGGGGCCCATCAGGCTGGCCGTGATGGCCTGCATGTGGCTGTCGCCCGCTGTGCGGAATTTGGTCGAGGTCATCGAGAAGCGCGCCCAGATGTCCCCTGCCAGCACCTGACTGCCGCCCTGACCAAGGCAATATACCTGACGCGCGCGCTGCAGCAGCGTGGCGGCGCGGTCGATGGCATCGGGGTCCAGCACGCTGCGGGTGCCGTTCAGCGCCTCCACGGCGGTGTTGTAGGCGTGGGTGACCAGCGTCTGGGTGTCTACGCCCGGCTCCAGCTTGAGCGCGACAGGCATTGCGGTCGCGGTAGCCTTCGCCAATGCGATTTTCATTTCGTTGTAGCCATCAAAGCCCAGCGAGCGGCAGAACCGGAAAATCGTTGCCTCGGCCACGCCGCAGGCATTTGCCAGCGAGGAGATGGAAAGATACTGGGCGTCCTCGGCGTGCTGGACAAGATAATCGGCCACGATGCCGCCTGATTTTGTCAGGCTGTCGCGCTTGGTGCGCAGCATCTCCCAAAAGCTCTGTTCTACCATGGTTCGGGGTCCTTTCTCAAGCAAATAATGCGGTCAATGGGCGGCGGGGGCGCTGCCGGTCAGCAGATCGTACAGGCCCTGCGCCAGCGCCCGGTGGGCTTCCTTTGTCATGTGCATGCCGTCCACCGGCGAGCATACCGCGCCGGGCAGGGTGTTGGCGTCCAGAAAGCGCACGCCGGGCAGGCCCTGCAGCATCGGCGCAAGGCGGGCGGCAATACCGGCGCAGCGCTCGTGGCAGCCGGGGCCCATCTCCTCGCGGAAGATCAGCCTGTCATAGTCCGGTGTAATGACCGGCGGCACAATGACCAGCACATCGGGGTGGGCGTTGTCGCGCCAGCACTCGGTCTGCAGCGCCTTTTTGGTCAGCCGCGCAATGCCCTGCGCGATCTGGTAGGAGTCACAGGCAAACCGCGCCTTGCAGTCGTTCGTGCCCAGCATGATCGTCACGGTGTCAAGCGGCGCATGGCTCATCAGGATCGGGTTGATCAGGCGCAGGCCGTTCATCCCCTCGGTGATGGGGTCGTCAAACACGGCGGTGCGGCCGGGCAGGCCTTCCTCCGCAACGGCCCAGCCGGGACCCAGCAGGGACTGCAGCACCATCGGGTAGCGCTCATCAGGGCCATAGCGGCCGTCACGCACGGGGTCGTAGCCGTAGGTGTTGGAATCACCGAAGCAGAGGACCTGACGCGCTGTGATATTTTCATAGGTCATGGCAAAGGCTCCTTTTGTCAGCAAAAATGAAAAGATATTTCTTTTCTCTTATTATAACGATTCTAAAATGGACTGACAATAGGCAAAAGCGCTATTTCCAACCACCCCTTTTTGTACAACATTGCCCTTTCAAGGGAAAAAACTGCCTGCAAGCTGCGGACAGCGCGCGGCGTGTGCAAGGGTTTTTCTATAAGGAAAAATCCGTTTCACAGCGGCCTGCAATGGCAAAAAAACGACAAAAGCGGACTTTGTCTGGAAATTGTTTTCTTTTTGTAACCATTGCGGTGGTGCGGCCAAAGGGGGCTTTTCACCGCTGCGGGCGGACATTTCTTGCACAAAACGCTGCGTTTTGCACAAAATGGAACCAAATTTGTGCAACCTGTACACAAAACGGCCTGATTCTTGGTGATTTCACATCTGGACAAAATGAAAAAGATTTTCTAAAATAGAGTCATCACAAGGGGCGCAGACGCAGCGACCCCTTACAAATGCCGAAAGGCAAAAGAAGGAGAACCACTATGAAGAAGCAAGTATCCGCTATTCTGGCTGCCGGTATGGCTGCCAGCCTGCTGGTTGGCTGCGGCGGCGCTGCCTCCAGTGCAGCGTCCTCTACCGCTGAAAGCACCTCTACTGCCGCTTCCAGCGAGGCTGCCGCTTCCATGGAGGCCGGTCAGGCTGCTGACATCACCCTGTGGACCTACCCCATCGGCAAGTGGGGCGATTCCGAGTCTGTTGACACTCTGCTGGCGGACTTCAACGCCAAGTACCCCGACATCCATGTGACTGTTGAGTATCTGGACTACACCAACGGTGACGATCAGGTCAACACCGCCATCGAGGGCGGCTCTGCCCCTGACCTCGTTATGGAAGGTCCCGAGCGTCTGGTTGCCAACTGGGGCGCCAAGGGTCTGATGGTCGATCTGAGCGACCTGTGGACCGATGACCAGAAGGCTGACATCAGCGCCAGCGTGGAGGCCGCCTGCAAGGATTCCTCCGGTGCTTACTACGAGTTCCCCCTCTGCATGACCGCCCACTGCATGGCCATCAACAAGACCGTGTTTGAGGCTGCCGGCGCGATGCAGTATGTCGATGCCGAGAACCACACATGGACCACCGAGAACTTCCTGAAGGCTGTTCAGGCCGTCTACGACTCCGGCAAGACCGATGTGGGCGCTATCTACTGCAGTGGTCAGGGCGGCGATCAGGGCACCCGTGCTCTCGTCAACAACCTCTACGGCGGCACCTTCACCGACGATGCGCACAGCAAGTACACCGCCGACTCTGCCGAGAATGTCAAGGCCCTTGAGGCCCTGAAGGCACAGGACGGCATCAACTTTGACGCCTCCATCAACGGCGGCGAGGAGATCACCCTCTTCCGCAACGGCACCCTGCAGATGGCTTTCTGCTGGAACATTGCCCAGCAGAAGAATGAGGACAACGGCCCTGCCGGTACCACCAACAGCGGCGATGAGATCCTGTTCATGGGCTTCCCCTCTGAGAGCGGCAAGCCTGCGCTGCAGGGCGGCATCTGGGGCTTCGGCATCTTCAACAACGGCGATGAAAACAAGATCGCTGCCGCCAAGACCTTCATCAACTTCATGGCCAACTCTGAGGAGACTGCCAAGGCCGTCAAGACCTCCAGCTACTTCTCCGTCAAGAGCTCTCTGTCTGACCTGTATGCCGACGACGAGATCATGAACGAGTACCAGAAGCTGATGCCTTACCTGGGCGACTACTATCAGGTCACCCCCGGCTGGGCCGAGGCTCGTACCGCTTGGTGGAACATGCTGCAGCAGGTCGGCGCTGACGAGGATGTCACCACCGCCGTCAACGAATTCTGCACCACTGCCAACGCAGCCGCCAGTGCATCCTGAACCAAACTGTAAATCGTAAGATCTGCAACCAACCTACGGCGTCCGACCTCTGACATGAAACGCAGCGGTGGGACGCCGCTTTTTATGAAAAACGGAAAGGAGAGATCCTCTTGGCATTTTCTGCAGCTGCCAAAAAGAGCGAGCCCAAGATGAGCCGTGCGCTTGTCCGGCAGGAGACCATCGCCGGTTATCTGTTCCTGCTGCCCAGCCTGATCTTCTTCATCGGCTTTGTTATCTACCCGATGTTCATGTGCGTGTTCACCAGCTTCTTCGACTCGACGATGAACCGTGCCGATGTCTTTGTCGGTCTGGCTAACTATGTGGAGCTTTTCCACGACAAGGTGTTTCTGGGCGCATTGCGCAACACTCTCATCATTGTTATCGTGTCGGTGCCCATCACCTGCATCTTCTCGCTGTGGGTGGCCTCCGCCATCGTCAACATGCCCCCGTGGGCAACCTCGCTATTCCGCGTGATCTTCTACCTGCCCGTTGTCACCGGCTCCGTTGCCGTCACGGTCGTGTGGAAGTGGATGTTCAACAACTACTACGGCATCTTCAACTATCTGGGCAAGTCGATGGGCCTCCTCGACCAGAACATCAACTGGCTGGGTGATCCCCGCTATGCGCTGAGCTGCATTATCCTGATCCTGCTCACGACCTCGGTCGGTCAGCCCATCGTGCTGTATGTCTCGGCCCTTGGCAATGTGGACCAGTCCCTTGTGGAGGCTGCGGAGGTTGACGGTGCCACCAAGCTGCAGGCCTTCTGGAAGATCAAGTGGCCGCAGGTCATGCCCACCACGCTGTACATTCTGGTCATCACCACGATCAACTCCTTCCAGTGCTTCGCACTGATCCAGCTGTTGACCTCCGGCGGCCCGAAGCATGCCACCGACACCATCATGTACTACATCTACTACACCGCCTTCAAGCTGTACCGCTACGGCTACGGCAACGCAATGGGTGTGGTGCTGGCAGTCATCATCGCCATTCTGTCGGCTGTCCAGTTCAAGCTGGGCAATCAGGATAATTAAAGGAGGTGCCGGACAATGAGTGCAAATGCCGCTGCAAAAAAGCAAAAACCGTTGAAGCGTCACCCCAGCAAGCTCAAGAGAATGAGCGCCTACATGATCCTGACGCTGATCCTCATCAGCATCGTCGCGGTGCTGTTCGCCTTCCCGCTGTACTGGATCATCACCGGTTCCTTCAAGACCGGTGCCGCCATCAACGCCACCACCCCGGAATGGTGGCCCAGCCAGTGGGTGCTGACCAACTATCAGAAGCTGTTTTCCGGCAAGAGCGCCCCGCTGTGGCAGCTGGCTGTGCCCTTTGGCTCCAAGTTCAGCGCTAACGGCGAGCCCATCTACTTCTCGGTAGGCCCCACCGCTCCCGCTGCCATCCGCTGGATGATCAACACCGTGTTCATGGCCGTCATGTCCATGATCCTCACCTGCATCACCGCCGCCATGGCCGGCTATGCACTGGCAAAAAAGCGCTTTGTAGGCCGCAAGCTGCTGTTCACCCTCATCGTGTGTGCAATGGCTCTGCCCAAGCAGGTCATTCTGATCCCCCTGCTGCGCGAAATGAGCAGCCTGAACCTGTACAACACCATCTGGGCCGTCATCTTCCCCATCGTGGGCTGGCCCTTTGGTGTGTTCCTGATGAAGCAGTTCAGTGAGGGCATCCCCACTGAGATGCTGGAAGCGGCCCGCATCGACGGTGCAAGCGAGGCCAAGACCTTCATCGACATCGTGCTGCCCATGGTCAAGCCGGGCATCGGTGCACTGGCCATCTTTACCTTCATCAACAGCTGGAACGACTACTTCATGCAGTTGATCATGCTGTCCAGCACCAGCAACCTGACCATCTCGCTGGGCATTGCAAAGCTGCAGGCAGAGAACAGCACCGACTTCGGCCTGATCATGGCCGGTGCCGCACTGGCCGCTGTGCCGATCATTATCATCTTCCTCATCTTCCAGAAGTACTTCACCAAGGGCATCGCAATGGGTGCTGTTAAGGGCTAAAATTGCGACCGCCGCCTGCGGCGGAAACAGGAAGCAATTTTTGGCGCAGCGGTCTGCAAGACGCAAGGCCCGCACCAAGGGCCGAAGCGGATGCAGGGCACCGCAAGAGGGCGCTGATGCAGTGAACAGAACAAATAAGCATATAGGAGCTTAAGGAGACAAACCATGAAAGATATCACTAAGTACCAGGGCGTTATCCCCGCTTTCTACGCCTGCTATGACGCAGATGGCAATATTTCCACCGAGGGTGTCAAGGCCCTCACCCGCCACCTGATCGCCAAGGGCGTTAAGGGCGTGTATGTCGGCGGTTCCTCCGGTGAGTGCATCTACCAGCATGTGGACGAGCGCAAGGCCGTGCTGGAGGCAGTGATGAGCGAAGCCAAAGGCAAGCTGACCATCATTGCACATGTTGGCTGCAACAACACCGCCGACAGTGTGGAACTGGCCCGCCATGCCGAGAGCGTGGGTGTGGATGCCATCGCCTCCATCCCCCCCATCTACTTCCATCTGCCTGAGTATGCCATTGCAAAATACTGGAATGACATGTCCGCTGCTGCTCCCAATACCGAATTCGTCATCTACAACATTCCCCAGCTGGCCGGCACCGGCCTGACCATGAGCCTGCTGAAGGAGATGCTCAAGAACCCCAACGTGGTGGCTGTCAAGAACAGCTCCATGCCCACCCAGGACATCCAGATGTTCAAGGATGCCGGTATCGCTGCCCGCGGCGAAGGCAACTTTGTGGTCTTTAACGGCCCCGATGAGCAGTTCGTCTCCGGCCGCGTCATCGGCGCAGACGGCGGCATCGGCGGCACCTACGCCGTGATGCCTGAGCTGTATCTGGCCATGAACGAGCATATCAACAAGGGCGAGGTCAAGGAGGCACAGGCCCTCCAGTACGAGGCTGACCGCATCATCTACAAGATGTGTGAGGCCCACGGCAACCTGTACGCCGTGCAGAAAGAGATCCTGCGCCGGATGTACGGTCTGGAGCTGGGCGGCGTGCGTGAGCCCATGCCCAGCCTGATCCCCGAGGATGAGGCCATCGTGGCCGAAGCACAGGCCATGATCGAAGCCGCCATCGCAAAACTGTAAGCTGAACAAGCGCCCCCTCTCCGTCTCTTTTCAGAGGGGAGGCGGGCGCTTCTTTTTTGGAGGGAAAGCGTATGATCTGCGATACCCTGGATCAACTGCATCTGTATAAGGGATTCCACAAAAACCTCGACACGGCCATTGAGTTTCTGGCTGCACACCCGCTGGATTCCCTGCCGTTGGGCCGTACTGAAGTGGACGGCGACGAGGTGTTCATCAATGTGATGGATGCCGACCTCAAACCTCACACCGGTTCCCACGCCGAATATCACCGGCTCTACGCCGATCTGCAGATCGACCTGACCGGCGGCGAGGGCTGGGGCTACGAGACCGCCCCCGGCACCGAGGTGGAGCCCTACCAGCCGGATATCGGCAAAAAGGACAGCGAGGATGCCGTTTTCGGCGCTCTGGGCGAGGGGCGGTTCGTCCTCTTCTTCCCCGGTGAGCTGCACCGCCCCGGCGTGGAAATGCCCGGCTGCGATCATGTCCGCAAAGCTGTTGTCAAGATCAAGATGGAGGATAAGTATCATGGATAAGGAAAAACTGTTTGCTCAGATCAAGGGCGGGCTGATCGTCTCCTGCCAGGCATTGGAGCACGAGCCCCTGTACACCAAAGAGGGCGGCGTGATGCCCCTGATGGCCAAGGCTGCCGCCATGAGCGGCGCGGTGGGCATCCGTGCCAACACCGTGCGGGACATCACCCAGATCAAGGAGGTCGTGGACCTGCCCGTGATCGGCATCATCAAAAAGGACTACCCCGGCACCCCCATGTACATCACTGTGACCATGAAAGAAGTGGACGAGCTGGTGGCCTGCGGCGTGGATATTCTGGCGGTGCAGGGCACGGGTGCGTTGCGCCCGGATGGCTCCACCTCCGCTGAGTTCATCCGCGCCATCAAAGCAAAGTACCCGGATCAGTTGGTGATGGCCGACTGCGACAACTTTGAGAACGCCATGGCCTGTGCCGAGGCCGGTGCCGACTTTGTGGGCACCACCATGCGCGGCTACACCCCTGAGACCCAGGGCATTGACGACATCGATTTTGATTTCGTCCACAAGCTGGCCACCGAGTGCCCCGCCAAAGTCATTGCCGAGGGCCACATCCACTACCCCGAGCAGGCCGTCAAGGCACTGGAAGCCGGTGCTTTTGCACTGGTGGTGGGCGGTGCCATCACCCGCCCTGCCGAGATCACGGCCCGCTTCACCGGAGCCATCAACGCCATGAACAAGTAAAACGGAGACACTGAGATGAAACAGTATCTTGCGATCGATATCGGCGGCACTGCCGTCAAGCTGGGCATCGTGGATGAAACCGGCGCGGTGGGCCCCAAGGCCGAGGAGAGCGTCAACTTTGACGGCTACCAGACCCCGGTGCTGACCACCGTGCTCAAAGCCGCCAGAGCCTTTGTGGAGACCCAGAACATCGATGTGAACACACTGGAAGGCGTGGGCGTTTCGGCCACCGGCCAGATCGACAGCCGCAAAGGCATCGTGGCCGGTACCTGCGGCAACTTTCCCAACTACATCAACAGCCCCATCCAGGCCGAACTGGAACGGCTCTTCGGTCTGCCCGTCACCGTTGCCAACGATGCCAACTGCATGACGCTGGGCGAGGTCTGGGTCGGCGGCGCAAAGGGTTATACCGATGTCATCGGCGTGACCCTGGGCACCGGCGTGGGCGGCGGCATCCTGACCGGCGGCCGCCTGCTGGCGCTGGGCAATGCCTGCCCCTTCAATCTGCAGGGCTATCGCACCAGCCAGACCGCCCCCTACTGGGGCGAGGCCATGGCCATCGTGGAAGCCGGCACCGAAGGCTGTGTGACCCTGCAGGTCGACAGCGCCGTTGGTTCTGCCGTGGCTGCCGTGCAAGTTCATAAGGAGTAAATACCCATGTCCATTTCAGAGAAAAACCCCAAGCTGGCCAAGCTGGCCGGGCAGTTCCTCAAGTTCTATGCCTTTTCCATGCTGGTCACCCTGCTGCAGTACCTGCTGCTCACCTTTCTGCCGGGGCTGTTCTACGCCCACACCGACTGGTGCAGCATCCCCTGCCAGCTCATCCACCTGAACCTTGGCCCGGTGGACACCTATGTGTTCAACTACCCGGTCACCGGGGACGCCACCGGCGGCATGGGCTACTTTGCCGCCTTTGCCATCACCCTGTTCCTGGCGCAGTGCGTCAACTTCCCCATGCAGCGCAACATCACCTTCAAGTCCAAGGGCAACATCTGGTATCAGATCCTGTGGTACGTCATCGCCTTTGTGCTCATCACCATCGTGTGCAGCTTCCTCATGGGCCTGTATGTGCCCCTGTGCAAGCAGTTCTTCTCCCCGGCGGTGTACAATGTGCTCATCACCGTGATCAACGGCGGCGTGCAGATGGTGATCTATTTCCCCATCTATAAGATCATTTTCCCGGAGGGTGAAGCCAAATGAACCATGCAGATGTGATCGCCAAACTGTCCCTGCGGGAAAAATGCGCCCTGCTTTCCGGTGCCACCGTGTTCGAGACCCATGCCCTGCCCAACAAGGGAGTGCCGGCCATCTGGCTGTCGGACGGTCCCAACGGTCTGCGCAAGCAGGCGGGCCCGGCCGACCATCTGGGCCTGAACCCC
>OGIV01002054.1_pt1 | contig 10615 bp, 2 predicted proteins | sample 1571861 | NCBI WGS metagenome assembly OGIV01 (sample SAMEA2582099, study PRJEB24529) | metagenome | biome: Human gut stool | place: China | collected 2011 | reverse complement strand
AGCGGGATCTGGAGGAACTGGCCGAGCTTTCCGGCATTCCGGTGATCAACGGCCTGACCGACTACGCACACCCCTGTCAGGTGCTGGCTGACCTGATGACCATCCGGGAGCGCCGGGGCACGCTGGCAGGGCTGAAGCTCTGCTTTGTGGGCGACGGCAGCAACATGGCCAACAGCCTGATCGTGGGCGGCCTTTTGGCGGGGATGCAGGTGTCCTGCGTCTGTCCACCGGGCTACCGCCCGGCAGCGGATGTGCTGCTGTTTGCGCAGCGCTACGGCAGCGCCTTCCACCTGACCACCGACCCCGCCGAGGGCTTGCGGGATGCGGACATCGTAGCTACCGCCGCATGGAACACCACCGCCCCCGGCACTGCTGAGAGCGAGCAGCGTCTGCGGGATTTTGTGGGCTTCCAGCTCACCGGCCGTCTGCTGGAAAACGCAAAGCCCAACGCGCTGGTGCTGCACTGTCTGCCCGCCCACCGGGGCGAGGAGATCTCCACCGCCCTGTTCGAGCAGCATGCGGACGAGATCTTTGACGAGGCAGAGAACCGTCTGCACGTCCAGAAAGCCGTGCTGGCGGTGCTGCTGGCGGGCAAGTAAAACGGTTTTGAATGCCCGCTGCGTTGCTTTGGGCATAAAGAGCGGAAAGAATATTTTGTATTGCAGTTCCGAAACGCCTGCGGGCGTTTCGGAACTGCTTTTTTATGGGAGAAAAGCATACCCCCCCCCGTATCGTGATTTTGCCCATAATTTTGCGCCATTTTTTGGCAGGTGCTGCCCGCAAAAGCGCTTTATTTCCTTGAATTTTGGTGCTATACTCAACTTGGCGTTTTGTCCGTTCCGACTGTTCCATTTGGGGGTATAGCCGGACAAATCAACCGACAAAGGAGAGGATATCATGAAAAAACGCATCGTGAGCATGATACTGGCGCTCAGTATGATGCTCTCCATCCTCCCTGTATCCGCATTTGCAGATGCAGGGGCAGGGTTTTCTTCCGCAGCGGCGGAAGAAACCAACAGCATTACTTACAGCTCCGAAGAAGAGCATGAGGCTGTTGGTAAGAACTCTGAAACAAATAATCAGGTGGTCAAGATCAAGATCGGCACGGACGGTCTGCCCAAGGCAGCGTCCGGTACCGGCTGGAGTTATGACGAAACCACCGGACTGACCATCACCGGTACCGGCAGTGAAGATACCGAGTACATTCTGGACGGCACGGTCAGCTGCAATGTGACAGTCAAGAATGCCAACAGTTACACGGTGTATCTGCTGGACGGCACTGTCACCGGTACACTTTTGATAGAAGCCGACAATATGTACGGCGTCTACGTTCTGGGCGGCAGCTACGCCAATGTGCAGCTGAATCTGGGCACCATTGACGGTGGTACCTACGATAAGCTGACCGAGAACGGCGGCAATGTCCGGGGCGGCTTTTTCCGCGATATCTCCGGCCTGAGCACTGATACGCAGCAGCAGGCACACCAGCTGCTTCTGCCGGAGGGCTGCACCCTGAACGGACAAAAGGAAACAAAAATCTATATCATCAAGAAGTATAACTATTCCGGTGACGGGAACAATCTGGAGCTGGCAGTGGAAAGCGACACCGGCTGCGAGGTATGGGCGGTAGCCTCTACCGGCGGCAGTGTCATGGCACTGCCCGCCGGTACCCAAAATTACGCCTTCACATACTTTGGCTCTACGATTGCCACGATCTCCATCAGCGCAGACGGAAAAACGCTTTCCGCCAGCTTTAACATGATCCCGGCGCAGGATGACGCACCCATGAAGCTGGTTCCTATGGTACTTGGCACCACAGAACTGCACTTTAACAGTGAAGGTCAGCCCGATCTGACCGGCGTGACCCATGTGGACAGTCTGGACACGGACACGGACGCAAAGCTGCGCCGTGTTTACATGGGCAACGGCTGGGCTTATAACTGCTACCCCAACGACAGCAGCAATGAAAGCATTTTGCAGATCCTGGATCAGGGCGGCGCGGACTTCGATTTCAGTAAGCTGAGCGATGGTCCCATCAACTGCCCTGTCGAGATCACCAATGCCAATATTACCGGCGGTGAGTTTGGCGAAAACGGCCGACTGACGATCACCAGCGGTAAGATCAGCGATGGCACCTTCCACAATGTCAGCGCGGGCATCAGCTCGATCAATGGGAACAGTGCGGTCGAGATCACCGGCGGCACCTTCGATTCCCTGTTCTGCAATGGCTCGTGCTCTATCACCAATGCGGTGATCCAAAGCTGCAATTTCAATACCTATGGCAATAACACCTACACCATTTCGGATACGGTTCTGGGCGCGCTGCCTGACGGCATCCAGAAGCTGCTGCCCGCAAGACAGCAGATCAGCAAGCTGGTGGTGCGCAACGGCAATGTGACTGCAATGAACGGCAGAACTCTGCCTCTTTCCACCAATACCATCTATCTGGTGGGCGCAGGCAGCGCAGAGCTTACCCTGAACACCGATGTGCTGAGCATCAACGAGGCACCGGTCAGTAGCTACAACGACAACACCTCTGCCGACGGCAAGGTGCTGCGCATTACCGGCAACAATGACGGCGCAGAGATCTTTGTGAATAAGTCTACCGATCCAAGCGACCTCAAGCCCCTGCGCATTACCGAAGAGGGTCTGCCCGACCTGACCGGCGTGACCGGTGTGCCGATGAGCGGCGAGGGCATGACGGCTAACCTCTATGAGGGTCTGGGCTGGAAGTACGCCACCACGAAAGAGAACGGAAGGACACGCACGGCGCTCTACATCACCACCCCGGACGGCAACCCGGTGGATCTTGCTTCGGATACCATCAACCCCTACCATAAGGCCATTGCCGTGGAGCAGATCACTTTTGCAAATGTGACCGTCACCGGCATCGTGGCAGATGGCTCTGTTGGTATGGAGAACGCCATCATTCAGGACGGCACCTTCCAGAAGGATGTCTACATGGATGAAAACAGCACCATCGCAGGCGGCAGCTTCTATGATGTCGTCCGCGCTTATGGCAAAATCACCGGCGGCGCATTCATCGCAGAGGTCCAGCTGAACAAGAACAGCGAGGTCACCGGCGGCGTGTTCCACGATGTCCAGCTGCCGAACTATGCCTCGGAGAAAACGGTCATCCAGAATGCCGTGATCCTTGGCAGCCTGACGGGTAATAACAGCGAGGCCGCTGTTTCCAATACGGTAAGCTGCGGCTATATTGAAAGCAAATACCTTGCCGCCGGTCAGCAGCAGAGCAAGCTGATGATGACGGACGGCACTGTGGAACGCCTCAACGACTATGCCGCAGCAACAGACGCGGTTTACCTTATCGGTAATGTCAAGGCAGAGATCCGCTTCAGCAATGCAGTCACGAACATCAACGGTGCGGAAGCCAGCGATTACAACGAGGGCACCTCTGCCATTGACCGCTCGCTGAATATCACCGCCAAGAATGACGGCGAGCCTATTGTGGTGAACGTGGCCGCCACCGGAAAGCTGCCCTTCTCTTCCCTGAGCAAGAGCGACTTTACCGTTTCCGGGACGATCGAACATCAGACCGTTACCAGCAGCAAGGAAGGCGTGGGCGAATTGAGCCTCGTCTATGTGCGCACCTACGATAACGCGGAGTTTGCAACCTACCCGGCGGCAAATGACCTATATGGCGTCTACAAGCAGTGCATCGTCGCGAAAGAGGGCGACAAGTACACAGAAGGCTCGCTTGAGATCGGCGAGGTGGTACGCAGATATCAAGCGAAAAGAGCCGACTTTGAGTATGACCCCAAGACCCAAACTGCAAACTATACCGGCCCGATGTATTTTGACGATGCCCCGCATTATTCCATCCAGTATGTCACGGAGGATGGCTCGTCCGCGTCTGTGACGAAGCCTACCAAGGCAGGTACCTACTCTGTCAACATCGTGGTGGATTATAGTGACCACTACTATGGCACCCAGTACGAAGTGGGCACCTATACTGTCACAGACAGCGAAAAGCTGCCTTTCTCTTCCCTGACCGAGGAGGACTTTGTCATCGACTGGAGCACGCTCGTCCCGGGCATTACCTGCAAAAAGGATGGTGTGGGCAAACTGAGCGTGGTCTTTGTGCGCACCTACGACAACAAGGAGTTTGACCACTTCCCGTCTCAGGATGAGTACGGCAGCTATAAGGTGTACATCCGTGCCGAAGAGGGCACGCTGTACGAGAGCGGTGAACTTCAGATCGATGAGGGTACACGGCCGTACAAGCCGACAAGCGCGGACTTCCGCCTTGACCTCAAGAACGGTACCGCAACCTATACCGGCCCGAAGTATTTCGGCGATGCGGTCCCGCAGGCTACCCTTAAGTACAGCGCTACAAATGACTTGTCGACTGCTACGGCAACTGTGCCCACCGAGGCAGGCACCTACTACGTCTGGCTTGCTGTGGAGTATGACGATTACTACGACGGCAGCAATGACCAGCTGCCTGATAGGTACACCGTAGCTGAAAAGCTGCCCTTTGAGGGCTTTGAAGTAGCGGACTTTGAGACCATCGACAACGATGACGGCACCTATACGCTGGTCTGCACGAAGGCAGAGGGCGTTGGCAAACTCACAGTTAAGTTTGAGTGCATTACCGGTGTAAACAAGGGTGCGATTTTTATCAATCGGGAGCCCAATTTGTATGGTCGTTATCGTGGAACCATCATTGCAGAGGAAGGCACTAAGTACAAGGCCGGTTCTATTGAGCTGGGTGAGGAGTCTCTCCGCTACACGCCCGAGGCTAAGGACTTTGCCTACGATGCCACCAAGAACACGGTGAAATACACTGGCACAAATTACTACGATGCCGACCCGCAGATGACCCTGCTGTACGGCACCAAGCAAAGCGAAACTGTTCCCACCGCCCCCGGCAGCTACGATGTGTACGTCAAGGTGACGGAAGATGGAAACTATCTTGAAGACTATATGGGCGACAAGACCTATCAGGTAGGCACCTATGCTGTGCCCGAGCCGACCAAGCCGAAGTACTACTGGAATGGTCAGGAAGGCATGGAGCAAAACGTGGGCGATAAGATCACCCTTGGCGCTGAAAAGCGGGAAGGCTATAACGTTATCTGGACGGTCGAAGGACTGGCAGAGGATGCGTATACCATCACCGATACCGGCACGCATATCGAGATCCGGTTCACCATGCCCGCAAACGACGTCCGCTTGAAGAGCGTCTATGAGCCGATCTCCTACACCCTGACCGTGGATGGCGTGGACGAACCGCGTGTCTTTGATGAGAACGTCACGGTTACCGCACCTGAGAAGGTGGGCGAGACCTTCACTGGTTGGGAGGTAGATGGCGTGCCCGAGGGTACGGACACCACCAAGGCGACTATTACCTTCAAGATGCCTGCAAACAACGTCACGCTGAAACCGCAGTACGAGAAGAACACCTACACCCTGACCGTGGACGGCGTGGACGAACCGCGTGTCTTTGATGAGAACGTCACGGTTACCGCACCCGAGAAGGACGGTTACACCTTCACCGGTTGGGAGGTAGATGGCGTGCCCGAGGGTACGGACACCACCAAGGCAACTATTACCTTCAAGATGCCTGCAAACAACGTCGCGCTGAAACCGCAGTACGAGAAGAACACCTACACCCTGACCGTGAACGGGAAGCCAGAACAGCGTACTGTTGGTGAGGAAGTCACTCTTATCGCACGGAAGCCGGAGGGCATGACCTTCAGCTACTGGGAGATCAAGAAGGGTCTGGCCGCTGATGCGGTGGATGTCCGCAGCGAGAAGATCACCTTCACGATGCCCGCAAACGATGTGGAGATCTCCGCGATTTATAACAAGGTCCCGACGCCTGATCCCGATCCCGAAACCAAGACCCATAAGCTCAATGTATTGAGCGCACAGATTTTCCTGAAGGATGGCAGCGATGTTGCCGACCTGAAGGCTGTGCCTGTGGGCACAGAGCTCAAGGCTATCGCATACGCGGACACCGAGATCAGCGTGTTCAAGAGCTGGAGCTGCACCGGTCTGGAACTGACCGAGGAGCAGCGCACCGCACGCGTGTTGGAATTCACCATGCCCGACCATGATGTGAATCTGACGGCGGCGTTTGTTACTCCTACTAAGCCTGAGCCCAAGACCTATAAAGTCAGTGTCTCCAATGCAAAGATCACCCTGAAGGACGGCGGCGCTGTTGCCGACCTGAAGGCTGTGCCTGCGGGTACAGAGCTCAAGGCCACCGCAGACGAGGACACCGAGACCAGTGTGTTCAAGAACTGGAACTGCACCGGTCTGGAGTTGACCGAGGAGCAGCGCACCGCACGCGTGGTGGAGTTCACCATGCCCGACCATGATGTGGAACTGACTGCTGTGTTTGAAGTTCCTGCTACTCCCGATCCGGATCCCACTCCCGCACCCAGCGATGACGGCGGCGGCGCAGTCATCGTGGCAGTAGCCGCTGTGGGCGGCGCAGCCATTGGCGTGGGTGCCTATATCGCAGGCACCGCAGCCTACCTGAAGAGCGTCCTGCCCGAGGGTATGGCCATCCCCGCTAACCGCCAGCAGCTGGCAGTTGCACTGTGGACCGCCGCAGGCAAGCCCGCTACCCAGAGCACTGCACTGTTCAACGATGTGGCAGCAGATGCCGTAGAGCTGCAGGCCATCCGCTGGGTCGTGGAGACCGGCCTGATGACCGCACAGGACGGCAACTTCAAGCCCGGCAGCCGCGTAGGCCGCATGGAAGTGATCCGCACTTGGAAAGCTTACCAGCAGCGTGGCTAAAACCGCTGCCCCGTAACCCCTTATAACCCCGCAGGGACTGCTGCACAGCACTGTGCAGCAGTCCCTTTTTTGTGCCCCAAAGGGGTGCGCAAGGGCTTTTTTAGGGCTTTTCAGGGCGATTCGATGCATTTCAGGGGCCATTCACGCAGAAATGCTCCACTTTTGCCGCCGTTCGTGGTATACTACGGGCACAGAGCAGTGCTCTGTCTAATATGCCATTCCCATAATTCCTATAGAGCAGAAAACCGTCCGGTAACCGCAAACCGGGCGGTTTTCTGTTTTTTGCGGGTGCGCCCGGCGCGCCGGGTCGTTTCAGCGCATTTGCGGGGCGATTCGTGCCCAAAACCGTCCAAAGCAGGCAAAACGTGGTACACTGGGTACAACAAAAAGCGCCCGGCTTGGAAGGGCGCTTGAAAAGGAGAGGATCTTATGCAAAAACGGCTCATCAGTATGGTTCTGGCGTTAAGCATGGCACTGTCCGCAATGCCGCTGCCCGCCCTTGCCCAGAGCGCCCCGCCCGACACTGCCAGCGCTGCGGCACTGGCAGAGGAAAACGACGATGTCACCGATATCTTTCCAGATGACTGGTCTGGCAAGCCCGTCGGCGACCCCTTCGGCGGCGGCAAAGGCAACTGGTCCTACGACAAGGACACTAATACGCTCATCCTGGAAAAAGGTACCTTCTGCCTCCGTAATTACGGCTATGACAGCTACAATAATTGCATCCAATGGAACGTGAAGATCGAGCCCGGTGCCACTCTGCAGGAGGCGCGGATCGGCTCGGAATACCATAACGGCTATACCGTGACCAACGCGGGCACCATCTCCGGCGGCACCTTCTACGGCAAGGTGATCTGTGAAGCCGGGGCTGTCATCAGCGGCGGCACCTTTAAGGGAGCTGCCAGAGTTGATGCTGCGGGCGGCGAGGTCACCATTGAAGATGGCACCTTTGAAGAGGTTAGTTATACCAGCGGCATGACCGTTAAAGCAGCGGGTACCCTTACCATCAACGGCGGCACCTTTAAGGGCAAGCGCATCTGCTCCGTGGATATCGACAATTGTGAAAAGATCGTCATCAACGGCGGCAGCTTTGAAAGCTCGCTCACGGATCTTAAAAGGACAACGGAAACCATCATCAATGGCGGTTTGTTCAACGACAAACTGTATGTTGCAGGAGATAAATGTACCGTCAACGGTGGTCTGTTCACCACGGAAGATGACCCGCTGCCCGAGGGCGTAACCGTCAAGGGCGGCTATTTCACGGCAGACCGCGATGGCCTTGTAGCCATCGATGCAACCAGTGCTCCGGTGTACGCCCCTGTTGCAGTGGCAGCGGACGGCACAGTGACCGAGTGGTCGGCAGATGCTTATAGTACTCTCTATGTCGCGCCCAATACCAGTGTCACCCTGAAGCCCACCTGCAAGCTGGAAAGTGTTTCCAGCGGCGACGACGAGTTGAACTATACTGCCAAGGGCGGCGCAGTCAGCTTTACTGTGGGCACGGAAGCTGTCCAGCTCAACAGCGTTACCGTAGAGGAACTGGTCATTGAAGCGAGCGGCTTCCCCAAGGGCACAGACGGCGGCGTCTACGGTGCCAAGGGCAAAGGCTGGTCCTTTGACCCGAACCACAAAAATCCGGAGCACTTCGGCAGGAATACCCCAACCCTGATCATCGAGAAGGACGCCACGCTGGACTTCGACAAGGTGACAAATAAGGCCGGTGCGGTGAAATTTGCGGTTGAAAACTACGGCGTCTTTACCGGCACGCTGAAAGCCGAGCTGAAATCCGACCTGTATGTGTACAACGGGGAGAGCGGCACGATCCGCAACGCCACGCTGGACGAGCTGAACAACCTTTACAACAACGGCCTTGTGGAGGACTCGGTGCTGCGCGTTGAATACATCGGCAACGGCTGGCGCGAAACGGCGCAGCCCGCTGTTATCCGCAACTCTGCGCTGGATATTATCGGCAACGGTTGGCTGGTGGCCAACAGCTCTACCTACAAGGCTGTACTGGACGGCTGCTATAACAGCGCCGGTTATACCGGAACTGCCACGATCGGCAACGGCGGCACGGTCAAAAACAGCAAAGGCACCTTGAAGCTGCCGGTGGAAAACAGCGCCGGCTATGACGGCAACGCAAAATACAACCAGCCCATCATTGACGGCGGAGAGTATACCGTCGTCTATAACGAGGGCGGCATTATTCAGGGCAACCCCACCATCCACGCACTGGTGGCAAAGGAACCCAAAGACCTGAACGGCGCTACGGATTACTACACCCTGAACTACACCGCACCGGAGAGCGCCACCTACTATAAGAAATACATCAACGGCATCAACGGTATGATCGAGGGCATTTGGGGTGCAAAGGTCTCCACCCTCTACGTTGACACCGATCAGAACACCATTTCGGTCATCACCCACGCTCCCATCAAGAGCGTGAACGGCGTAGCCTATAATGGCTCTGTGTCCGAGGGAGAGCGCTACTCTAGCACCATCGACCTGAGCAAGTATGGTATCCCGCAGACTCATATCCTCAACCTGAGCGCCACCGACGAGGGCGCGGCAGCGCTGCCGACAGCAGACCCCGCAGACTTTACCTTTGCCCTGCCCACCAACCCGACCTATGACGGCAACCCCAAGATGGTGGAGGTGATCGTTCGGGAAAACGCCACCAAGAAATACGGCGCTGTTACCGTGACATACAAGCAGAACGGCGAGGTGCTGGACGGTGCTCCCGTTGAACCGGGCACTTACACCTTTACCGTTACTGTAGCAGCTACCGCCACCTGCGCGGGCGGCGATGTGACCCCGAAGGATAACAAATTTACCATTCAGAAGGCTGCACTGAACCCCGCAGACTTTACCGTGACGGAGCCTGACGACCTGACCTACGACGGCAAGCCCAAGGAAGTAACGGTGCAAAACAACAGCGACAAGGACTACGGCGAGATCACCGTGACCTACCAAAACGACCCCTATAATTCGGACGGCGCAGTGCTTGACGGCGCTCCCGTTGAGCCGGGCGTGTACTACTATACCGTCAAAGCCGCAGGCGGCGCACTGTACGAGGGCGGTCTTGTGGCAAGCGGCTCGTTCCGCATCAAAGAGGCTGACACGCCCGACCCCGAACCGGAAAAGACCTACAAGCTTACCGTTACCGGTGCGGACATCACCCTGCCCGAGGATGCAGACGCCAACGCCCTGAAAGCAGGACAGCTGGTCAGCCTGACCGCTTACCCGGACACCGCCACCGAGCGCTTTACCCAGTGGGTAGTGAGCAGTTCTGACGGCAAGGAACTGACCCTGATGGATGCCGCAGATGAGCCGCTGACAGAGGAAGCCTTTAAGCAGCGCACCCTGACCTTCAGGATGCCTGCACAGAACCTGAATATCACCGCTATGACCACCCCGGTGAAGCCGCTGCCGGAGGAGGAAAGCACCGAGTTCAGCCCGCTGCAAACGGTGGCCATCGTAGCCGGTACAACGGCATGGTTTGCAGGCAGTGCAGTAATGGGCTACGAGGCTGTTACTTACAGCATTCTTGCGGATCTGCTGCCCACGGGCACGCCCATCCCGCGCACCCGGGAACAGCTGGCCGTGCTGCTGTGGAGCACCGCAGGCAGGCCCGAACCCGCTGCACCCGCTGTTTACAGCGATGTGGCTGAGCCCGACACCGCCAAGGCAGCCCGCTGGGCTGTGGAAGCCGGGCTGCTGCCCGATATGGGCGAGGGCGTCTTTACGCCCGGCAAGCGTGTGACCAAGGTACAGGTCATCCGCGCATGGAACCAGCTGAAAAAGCTGGGTCTGGCGAAATAACAATTGCCATCTCCCGATCGATCCT
>OGIV01002052.1_pt1 | contig 10634 bp, 13 predicted proteins | sample 1571861 | NCBI WGS metagenome assembly OGIV01 (sample SAMEA2582099, study PRJEB24529) | metagenome | biome: Human gut stool | place: China | collected 2011 | reverse complement strand
ATATTAATGCTTACTAAAGGGGCTTTAGACTCAATTCTTCCTAAAACTACTCATATTCTTGTTCATAATGAAGTGAGAGAAATTACTAAATCTGATATTGAAAATATAGAAAAACAAGAAGATGGTGTAATTGTTGTAGTTCAGTTCGATAAAGCTGAATATGACCGTAGACACAATAGCAGAGCAGTGAAAAAGACACTTACAATTCCGGAATGGTTAAATGAAGAAGCACTTGCTATGAATATTAACTTTTCACAGGTACTTCAAGAAGCGTTGATGGAAAAAGTTGGGATTCGTTAAAAAATTAAAAGATGGAATAGAATGAGACATTCACTTTATGATATAGTGTAAATGGGTTTGAAAGGCAGAGAGCAAACAAAGTTTCATTACCTAGCCTATTTACGGTCATTGGTTTTTGATTTCCATAGGTATCCTCTAAAATATTAAATGTTATGTAATCACAGCCTGCTGGTGGTTCGGCAGGCACATCAAAGCGTAGCTCAGTGGTAGAGCACTTGCAACGCATCTGCAAGAGGTCGGGGGTTCGATTCCTTCCGCTGTTGCTCACACGTGACGGTGTGCCCACTTGTTCGGGTAATGGACAAGAGCTGGTAAGTGCTAAACTTGCATGTTTCTCTTTTCTTTACATTTTATCTATATAGCACCCGGTATTTACTGGGTGCTATTTTTATACATAAATTTAGCAAGACAGGAAGGTGGGTGGATGGCAAACTATGAAAACATAAGGGATAAAGGTTTTGATAAACGAACTACGAACGAACTACGAGTAATCGCATCAAAAGGTGGTAAGGCATCTGGTGAGGCGAGGAGAAAAAAAGCAAACTTCCGGAAAACTTTAAACTTGCTACTTTCTGCAAAAATTGAGAATGAGGAATTGACTCCATTTTTAGAGAGCCTTGGTATAGACAGCACCCTTGAAAGTGCAATCAATATGGCGATGATAAAGAAAGCACTAAAGGGTGATGTAAAGGCTTATGAAGCAGTTGCTCGCTTTGCAGGACAGTATGAAGTACCAGACGAAGAAATCCGAGAGAAAGAAGCAGATATTGAGTTGAAGAGGGCAAGGAAACAGCAAATAACTGGTGAAAACGAGACGGATGAAGCGTTAGACAGACTGGATGCGATACTAAAGGAGATGCGGGACAATGCAGTTAAGCAAGAAACAGAATGAGTATATTTTACATGCAACGCATCGCTGGAACATTAAATCCGGAGCAGTTCGTTCCGGAAAGTCTTTTGTTGATACTGCTTATATTGTTCCATTCCGGATTCGAGAAAGAAAAGGGAAACCGGGATTAAATGCTATCTTAGGAGTGTCTAAAGCATCTATTGAACGAAATGTATTGCAACCAATGCGTGAGTTGTATACCGATAAATTAATTGGGACAATCAACAGTATGAATATTGCGAAGATATGTGGCGAAGATGTGTACTGCCTGGGCGCAGAAAAAGTTAGCCAGGTCGCAAAGATACAGGGGTCAAGTATTAAGTATTGTTACGGTGATGAGATCGCAAAATGGAATCAGGATGTGTTCCAGATGTTAAAGTCACGATTAGATAAACCATATTCTTGCTTTGATGGTGCGTGCAATCCGGAGCAACCGACGCATTGGCTGAAAAAATTTATTGATAATCCAGAGTTGGATATTTATCTACAAAAATACACTATCTTTGATAATCCGTTTTTGCCTGATGAATATGTTGAACAGCTCTGCAAAGAGTACGAAGGCACGGTCTGGTATGACAGGCTAATATTAGGCTTGTGGAAGCGTGCGGATGGGGCAATTTACAAGCGTTTTGCAGATAAGCCAGAATTGTTCAGATGCGAGATAAAAGACGAAATAGAGGGCAATACAGAGCATAGAGAGTTTAAGAAAACAGATATTGTGTCGATTGAAGTTGGTCTGGACTTTGGTGGAAATAAATCCGGTCATGCTTTTGTGGCAAGAGGTTACACAGACAATTACAGAGAAGTTATTGGTGTAATGAGCAGGCGCATTATGTTAGAAGATTATCCGGAAGGGATTGACTCAAAGAAACTGACAGAGCTTTTTTTAGAATTTGTACAGGAAGTTATTGATAAGTATGCGGTAACGGATGGGCGAGGAGAATACATGCAGTACTGCAATGTGGAAACGGTATATTTCGACAATGCAGAATCTGTTCTGGGCGCATCCGTTCGGAATAACGTAGAGACGAAATATCCATGGATATCTGTAAAGCCAGCAAAGAAAAAGGCGATTATTGACCGTATCCGCTGTACACAGATGTTGATGGGAGCAGGACGGTTCTTTTTAACAGAAGATTGCGAGAGCTTGGAAACGGCTTTTTGTGATGCGGTTTATGATAAAGAGTCTTTAGTAGACGAGCGGCTTGACGATGGCAGTACAGACATTGACAGTTTAGATGCGTTTGAATATACGATTGAACGAGATATGAAGTATCTGATTGATGAGGAATAGAAAATGTTTGATGGAATTAAGAATTTTCTGAGGAGGATAGCGAGAATGTTTGGCTATACGCAATTAAAAAGTATACTTGGTACGGATGTGGCATTATCGCAGGGAATGATTGATGCCATCAACGAATGGAAGTTAATGCTCGATGGAGCAGCAGGCTGGACCGGTAGTGATGTGCAGTCGCTTAAGATAGAACAAGGTATCTGTCGTGAATTTGCAGATACTGTGCTGGCTGAGATGGAAACTTCTATTTCTGTGCCGGCACTGGACAAGATATATAAAAAACAGCTTACACTTTTAAATGAGCATTTGCAGGACGGTCTTGCATTAGGTTCTTTCTGCTTGAAACCGTTGCCGGGAGGATTGGCAGAGTTTATTACTGCGGATAAGTTTATACCGATTCAGTTTGGAGATAATGGAAGACCAACTGATGTTGCGTTTCTTACGGTAAAACGTATCGGTGAGATTGATTATTATACGAGAGTAGAACGGCATACCATTGCAAATGGAGTGCTTACGATTTCAAACAGGTGTTATCATTCGCAGACACAGGCTGACATTGGACAGGAATGTTCTCTTGAAGAAGTGGGAGAGTGGCAGAACATAGAAGCCGGTCCGGTCAGTTATCCAGGAATGGAACAATTGGATTTTGGATATTACAGGAATCCACTTCGTAACAATGTAGATGCCAGTTATTGTGGTGTATCAGTATACGAATCTGCAAAAGAGCGGATTATGAAAGCGGACGTTCAGGCAGCACGTCTTGACTGGGAATACAATTCCGGAGAACGTGCGATTCACGTGGATGAGAGAGCGTTAAAGCAAAAAGGTGGACGTTTCAACTTGCCACGCTTAAGTAAGCGGTTGTACAGGGGATTAAATTTAGAAGCCGGAAAAGACAGCGAACTATTTAAAGAGTATTCTCCAGAAATGCGTGACGAAGCGTTTAAACGTGGCTTAGAGGAATATAAACGAGAAATTGAATTTATTGTAGGTTTAAGCTATGGAGACCTCTCAAACGTGCAGGATGTTGAAAAAACAGCGGAAGAAATCAAGTCATCAAAGGTGAGAAAGTATAATCGTGTAAAAGCAATACAGGGAAAACTTCGGGACTGTCTGGAAGATTTTGCGGCAGGACTGGCATTTTATAATTCTATGTACACTTCCGGTTATGAGTTCTTCTGTGAATTCGGTGATTCCATTTTAACCAGTGAAGAGACAGAACGACAGCAGGATAGACAGGATGTGAACATGGGTGCAATGACCTTAGTAGAGTACCGTGCAAAGTGGTACGGTGAAACAGAGGAAGAAGCCGCAAAGAAGATTATTGATGAAAGTGTAGACCCTGACCCGATTGAGGAGTAAGCATTTATGATGACACCAGATGAAAAAGGAACACTGCCACTTCGGACGGAAAAACTTTTTTATGATTTGCAGAACCGTATTTATGCGGACATTGTAAGAAGAATCAAAAAGACTGGTGAAATTACGAGTACGGCAGATTATCAGATAAATAAACTCCTATTGCTTGGAAATAGTACAGAGTTCATAGAAAAGGAATTGAAAGATCTTTTAAATGCTTCTTATCCAGAAATCTGGGCTTTGTACGATAAAGTCTGTGACTGGGAATATGTCCGTAATAAAGATGCTTATGAGCAGATAAATGGCAATTTTGTACCACTGGAAGAAAATAAGACGGTCAGACGGTGGGCGGAAGCAATTGCAAAGCAGACGCAGGGTGAGATAAAGAATCTTACACGGTCGATGGGATTTACCGTACAAACCCGTGGCAAGAAAGTATTCACACCACTGGCAACGTATTACCAGAAGTATTTAGATTCTGCCTGTATGGATATTGTAACAGGTTCGTTTGATTATAATACTGTTTTAAGAAGAGTCGTAAAAGAAATGACGGCATCCGGACTACAAACAGTAGATTATGCATCCGGATGGAAAAACCGTGCACCTGTGGCGGCAAGACGAGCCATTATGACAGGTGTTTCACAGTTGAGCAGTAAAATAAACGAAATGGTTGCAAAAGACCTGAAAACGGATAAATACGAAGTGACATGGCATGGTGGACACCGACCAGAACACTGGTGGGGCGGTAAAGTCTACAGCTACGATGACCTTGTAAGAGTGTGCGAACTTGGAGAGGGAAAAGGTCTTTGCGGATGGAACTGTAAGCATAGCTATTATGCTTTTATTGAAGGAATCTCTACAAGAACTTATACAGATGAACAGCTTGAAGAACTAGAGAAAAAAGAGCAGGAAGAGCATGAATACAAAGGTAAAAACTATAATGCATATCAAGCTTCACAGGTTCAACGGCAGATGGAAACAACTATGCGAGCACAGAGAGCAAATATTAAGAACCTGAAACAGGGAAATGCAGATCCAGATACCGTGATAGCGGCTCAGGCGAGATATCTTAATACACTAAGTCAGTATAAAGACTTTTCAAAGAAGATGAAACTTCCGGAGCAGATGGAACGAGTGTACATGGATGGACTGGGGAGAGTTGTTACTGATAATAGAATCAAAGGCATGTTTCCGCAGAAAATGGTGGATAATATGCAGAAAGATTTGAAGCAGTACAAGCGATATAAAGAAGTGCTTGGAGAATCCGCTGGAACACTTGCGAACTTCGGGAAGATGAAATATAATGATAGTAAGAAATGGGAGTTGTTTCAGTCTTATACCAAATCTGTAGAAAAGGGTATGGTTTCTATTTTGTCTGATTTTGAGAATTACGAAAAACTTCACCAAGAAGTTGAAAAAACAGTAATTGGCATTGAAACTGTAGATGGAATAAAGATTACAGAACAAAGCAAACACTTCATGGAACGAATAATAGGGACAATGTGTGACCCTAAAACAAATAGACCACGCTCCGGTGTAGAGGTAAAAGAAATAAGAGATGCTTTAAAAGTCCCTATTTTGATAAAAGAACCAAGAATTAGTTCAGATGGAAAAAGTAGTAAAAAATATATTGGCAGGGGTGCTACAGTTTCGATTAATCCAGACATTGGAAGATTGATTCAGTGCAATCCAACAGATAGTGATCTTGTGAGGAAAATTGATGGAAATACGTAGATTTGAATTGAACCAGGAACAAATTGATTTTTTAAAAAAAGAATATTCAGAAAATGATTTGGTACAGAAAATTCTGGAAACAGAAAAAGATAAAGTATTTGAGATAGACGTAGATGCTAAAATTGATTTTATGGATTTTATCGAAGATGAATCAATATATTGGATGGACGAGGATTACGAAGCTACACAAAAGACTATTATGTTAGAGTCAATAAGAGACGATATATACTATCAGACTAATTAAAAAGAGCGGAGAAATACAAAGATTATCCGTTTGCTCATTGAAATACCATCAGTCGAAAGACAGGTGGTATTTTTATACCCATTTTTAAGAAAGAGAGGAAGAAAAACATGAAATTTTCAGAAGCATTCAAAATGATGAAACAGGGTATAGGAGTGAAACTCCCATCGTGGGGCGGATATTGGTGGTGGGATGAGGAATCAAAAACAATTCTCATGTACACAAAAGACGGCGGCTGTATGGATATCCGGGAAACTCAGGTTGTTGACTACACACTTCAGAACATCATGTCAGATGAATGGATTCCGGCGAATGGGCAGAATTGTCCGATTCTGGGAGGAAAAGCAATCTTTGGTTTCAGTGAAGCTATCAAGTACCTAAAGCATGGCATGAAAGTAGCACGTGAAGGATGGAACGGAAAAGGAATGTATTTGTTTAGATCGCCTAAATTAGGCTGTCAGATATATAGTGAATATACTGGAAAAGAAATTAATGATCTACAAGAATTTATTGTAATGAAAACAGCAGATGATAACTTGGTGCCATGGCTTGCATCTCAGACTGATATGTTAGCCGAAGATTGGATATTTGCAGAGGGGGAATAAAAGAATGATTATTACAGGAATGGCGCACTTTCAGAGTGTATGCAAAAAGAAATTGGTGGAATGGTACAACAAGAACGGTCTTACAGATACACCAGTGACACCGCTAATTGATTTATCCAATGTGTTTGTAGTGTGGTCTTGTAAGACCTTACAGAACTACAAATGCCTAGTATCCACTACAGTTAGCGGTGATGGTATCTATGCAGAGTACACTTATAACGGAGACAAACAGGAACTGTACGAAGATGTTTATAAAAAACTGACTAATACAAAGTATACAGAAGAGTAATCATGAAGCACAGAGAAAGATATACCGTAACTGCAGAAGCTGACAGAATTGCACCGGACTGGCTAGCGGCAAGGATTAATTACGATACCGTGAACTTTGTCTACAAAATCGTAGATGGAGCAGTAAAATTGAAAGGGGTGAGAATCGGGCATGAAATCGCAAAAATTAATGATGTTATCGTGCTTAAAACTGACAAGTTATGTGTAGAGAGGCGGTGAGCCAGAATCTCCCATTGAGGCGCAGGGTGATGCGTCTTATTTTAATGCCTTTTTCGGCAGGCATTAAAGAACCGGATATATCCCATACCGCTGAAAGAGCGGTCAATAAATGATTTCAGGAGGAATGTAGCATGAAAAATATCTATGAGATTCTTAAAGAATTTGGACTTGAACTTCCGGCAGAGAAAAAAGCAGACTTTGAAAAAGCATGGAAAGAAAATTATCGTACCAAAGCAGAGTACGATAATGCAGTTACAAAGAGAGATGAGTATAAATCCTCTCTTGATACGGTAAATGAAAGACTGAAAGAATTTGATGGAGTGGACGTAAAGGACTTACAGAGCCAGATTACAAAGCTTCAGGGTGATTTACAGGCAAAAGACGCAGAATATGCCAAGAAAGAGGCAGAACGTCAGTTTACTGGAGAATTAAGTGCTGCGATCAAGAAAGCTGGAGGCAGAAACGAAAAGGCAGTTATGGCAATGCTTGACATGGAAACACTCAAAGCATCGAAAAACCAGTCTGCCGACATTGAGGCTGCGGTTGAAGCAGTAAAAGAGTCTGATGCTTATCTATTTGGTTCAGATGAACCATTTAAGAATCCAGTAGGTTCAACCGGAGGAAATGGTGGCAGTGGTGGAGTAGATGGAGTGTCTGCACTTCGAGCTGCTATGGGACTTCCGGAAAACAAAAATTAAGGAGAAGTTGAATGCCAAACACACTTGAATTAAGAAAACAGTACTCAACCCTTTTGGACGAGGTCTACAAGTTATCATCTTTGACAGCTGTGCTAGATGGAGCAAACAACCTGGTAAAAGAGGGTGCAAATGCAAATGAAATTTTGATTCCGAAAATGACCATGCAGGGTCTTGCAGATTATTCAAAAACAAACGGATATGCAGCAGGAGATGTTACATTAGACTATGAAACTAAGAAATGTACTTATGACCGTGGTAGAAAGTTTGTTGTAGATGCAATGGACAATATTGATACAGCAAGTATCGCATTTGGTAAATTATCCGGTGAATTTCTTAGAACACAGGTTGTTCCGGAGCTGGATGCTTTTCGTCTGTCTGCTTACGCACAGACGAAAAATGTAACAACAGTAAGCACAGACATTGCAGATGGAAAGGCAGGACTTGCAGCACTTCGTGAAGCAAGAAATCATATTGAAAATGCAGAGGCAAATCTTGCAACGTGCTATCTGTTCATTAATCCGGCACTCTATGGAATAATTGATGACTTAGATACAACTGCATCCAGAAAAGCATTGGAGGGATTTGCAGGAATCGTAAAAGTACCATCAGGAAGATTCTTCAATAAAGTAAAATTGACTGCTTCCGGAGCAGGTGGCTTTACAAAAGATACTGGTGCACTTGCGATGAACTTTATCGTAATTGATAAACAGGCGGTTATTCAGTATCAGAAGCACACTGTTTCCAAAATCTTTACACCAGAGCAGAACATGAATGCGGATGCATGGCAGTTTAACTACAGAACCGTTGGTATTGCAGAAACTTATGACAATAAAGTAGACGGTATTTATGTACATACAGTAAAACCGCTAGTTGATGAGATATGAAAGTAGATTATAGTTTTTATGTTGAAAATTTTGGAGGAAGTCAGGTACCAGAACGTGCCTGGCTTTCTCTGGAATTGAAAGCGGAAAAACGTCTGGAACATTTCGGCTTTGGAAGAACTGCATGTGATTGGTCAGAAAAAGACTGGGAACAAAATGCAAAGTATGCAATCTGTGAAATGACTGAAGCAATGCAAAAGAGAGAAGCAAGAGGAAATATTTCATCGGAAAACAACGATGGATATTCCATCAGCTATCAGACAGAACAGACAGAGGAAGAATTTGAAAGCCGTTTGTATCAGATTGCAAGCACTTATCTAATGTCAAGTGGTCTATTATACATGGGAGTGGATGAGGAATGATTGTAAATGCGGATATTACCCTTTACAACCGAAGATTAGATAAGACAACACGACAGTACATCTATAAACGTACCGTGCTTTGTGGTGTGCATTGGTACACAGACCAGAAAGTGTCAGTAGGTGATAAAGGCTTAAACAGTGCGGATTCTATAAAAATTCGCATTCCGATGGTAGAAAGAAAGGAAGTATTTTTAGAACCGGAAGAATATGCGAAAAAAGAAAGCGTGACTGGTTTTTTCACTGCTTCAAATGGGGATGTGTTTGTAAAAGGAATCTTAGAAGATGAGATTGCAAAAGAATCCGATTTAGAGAAGAAAGGCTTGCTGTTTGGAAGAATCTTAAGCCACTCAGACAATCGGAGAGGGTTAGAACCTCATATCCGGATTGGAGGCGCATAATGTCAAAGACAAGAGTGCGAGTTGAAATTGACGATGAACAGAAAATCTTATTAAAGCGTTCTTTAAATAAAAATGGAGCGGGACAGAAGTTTTTTACCCACGAAGTCAGACGTCTGTGCGTGCCTTATGTCCCAAAGTTAAACGGTCCGCTTGAAAATACAGCTGTAGAGTCAATTACGCACATCACTTACGGTCAGCCTTATGCAAGACGTCAGTACTATGAAAATTCCGGAAAGAACCGGAGCAGAGCACCACTTGCTGGTAAAGAATGGGACAAGCGAATGTGGGCGGACAGAGGAAGTGAAATCGTAGAATCTACAGCAAAATTTTGTGGAGGTAAAAGAGGATGAGTGTAATTAGTGCTATCCGAGATTTCATTGCAACGTGTCCGTATCTGGATGAGTTTGAAGAGACGTTTTCAAAGGTAGATATTGATTTCTTAGAAGAAAAACCAACAAATTATATGGTTGAAGCTGTACCAGCAGAGCCGATTGTGAAGCGGTATACAAATGGAGATAGCATAAGACGTGCTGCGTTTCATTTTTGCAGTAGGGTGTTCTGGGGAGATATGGAAAATATTGATACCTCGGAATTTTATGAACACTTCCAGGAATGGCTGGGAGATTGTACACGAGACAGAGTTTTTCCCAAACTTGACAGCACAAAAGAAGCTCGTTCCATTCGGGCAACAACAAACGGTTACATGGTAGATGCAGAAGCAAAAACGGCACGGTATGCAATACAGTGTGAATTTACTTATTTTCAGAAAAGGAGACAGTAATAAATATGGCAGTAAAACAGAGATATCAGGAAGCAGACTATTTAAATGTAGGCGCAGGAACAGAACAGTATGTTTTTATGGGGACTGGCTTTACAAAGATTGATGATAGCCCATCCGCACAGACAACATCAAAGCGTTATGTAAATAATAAATCTACAACAAAATCAATTGGCTCTTACGATTGGTCGGCTCCTTTTGAAATGGATATGATTGAGTCAGAAGAAGCTGTGAAGCACATTGTAGACATTGGAAGAAAAGAAAAAACAGGACAGGATGTAGATGTGATCCAGTCCCATGGTGGTTCCGGCAAGCAGGCTCTGGAAGTGATCAACGGCCTGCAGGCAGATGTGGTGACACTGGCACTGGAATATGATGTTGATGCGATCGAGAATGCAGGAATGATCGATGAAGGCTGGAAAGAGGAACTGCCGGATGATAGTGCTCCTTATACCTCTACAATTGTATTTCTGGTACGAAAAGGAAATCCCAAAGATATTCAGGACTGGGATGATCTTGTCAGAGATGATGTCGATGTGATCACACCGAACCCAAAGACCTCCGGAGGTGCAAGATGGAACTATCTGG
>OGIV01002044.1_pt1 | contig 10660 bp, 5 predicted proteins | sample 1571861 | NCBI WGS metagenome assembly OGIV01 (sample SAMEA2582099, study PRJEB24529) | metagenome | biome: Human gut stool | place: China | collected 2011 | reverse complement strand
AAAATATTTTACTTTTAAAATTATTCCCTACACAGGGAATTATAGCAAAAATAATAATTGGCTTCAAGCTAAAATCGGTGAAATTAGGTGTTTTTAAGCTGTTTCATTAACTTTCACTTTCTTTTAGAAAACAACCATGAAAGTATCATATAATTTACAAATAATGAAGGTGAAAAAGGAGGTTTTTACTCAAAAAATACGAATAGTAGTATAGGGGAGACGCTAGGGCAAAGTGATGGTATAATAGAAGAGATGGAAACTATTTAGATAAAAGAGGAATTATGATGACAAAAATTCGCGGATTTGAGCTTGTATCAAGCTATACCAATCAGGACTTACTGCCAAAACGGGAAACGGCCCACGCGGCTGGTTACGACTTAAAGGTGGCAGAGCGCACGGTGATTGCTCCAGGGGAAATCGTCCTCGTGCCAACTGGGGTCAAGGCCTATATGCAAGCGGGTGAAGTGCTTTATCTTTACGATCGCTCGTCCAACCCTCGCAAAAAAGGCCTGGTCTTGATCAACTCTGTGGGGGTCATTGATGGAGACTACTATGGCAATCCAGGAAATGAAGGCCATATCTTTGCTCAGATGAAAAATATTACCGACCAGGAAGTTGTTCTTGAAGTTGGAGAACGTGTGGTTCAGGCTGTCTTTGCACCATTCTTGATTGCCGATGGAGATGAAGCAGACGGCGTGCGTACTGGTGGATTTGGTTCGACAGGGAAATAGAGGAATAAAATGGCAGACTATTTATTAGTTGTAGACATGCAGTCAGATTATGTTGCTGTAGGAAAAGCATATCATGAAGAACTGACTGCAGCTGTAAATGACAAAATTGCTAGCTATCCCAGCGACCGGGTTATCTATATTCTCAATCGTTTTTTCTGGGAGAGAAAAGATAGAAAGAAGAAATTTGCGACCGGCTTGCTGCTTGTATCTTCTCGTATCTTTGAGAAGCGTCGGGCTTCTTGCTTTACTAATCCAGATTTAAAAGATTTTTTAGAGGGAAATGGTACTAAAAGCATAGAGTTTATAGGGGTAGATGGCAATGGCTGTGTTAAGGCTTCCGTTTTGGCGGCTATCAAGGAGAACTATCAGGTTTCCGTCGGTTTGTCTGCTGTCGGAGTTGCCAACCAGAAGAAATTCTCTAAAACACTGAAGCAGTGGCAAGATTGCGGAATCAAGATTGGATAGTTTTATGGGGATCTTAATATGAAAATTATTTTTATCCGTCACGGGGAGCCAAATTACCGTGAGTTAGAGGAGCGTTCCTATACTGGATTCGGGATAGATTTGGCACCCTTATCTGAGAAAGGAAGACAACAAGCTCAGGAACTTTGCAAAAATCCTTTATTTGGCTCAGCTGATATCCTGGTGTCTTCTGCAGTGACGCGAGCTTTAGAAACGGCTTTTTATGTATCCTGTGCTACTGGCCTTCCTTTGAGGGTAGAGCCATTATTGCATGAATGGCAGGTTTATGAAACAGGTATAGAGAACTTTGAAACAGCTAGATGTCTGTTTTTAGAAAACAAGGGGGAGTTGCTCCCAAATTCTCCTGTTCAATATGAGACAGCTGTAGAGATGAAGTCTCGTTTTCTAGAATGCATGGCTAAGTATCGGGGACATCAAACTGTGGTAGTTGTAGCCCATCGCATGCTTATGCGCCAGTTTGTGCCAAATGAGAAGATTGATTTTTGCCAAGTGATTGAGTGTGAGATAGAGATTTAGAAAGAGGTTTATCATCGCTAAGAAAAAAACGACTTTTATTTGTCAAAATTGTGCCTATAATTCACCCAAATACCTAGGGCGCTGTCCTAACTGTGGTTCTTGGTCTTCTTTTGTCGAGGAAGTTGAGGTCACCGAGGTTAAGAATGCGCGTGTGTCCTTGACGGGTGAAAAGACCAAACCTATGAAATTAGCGGACGTGACCTCTATCAATGTTCACCGGACCAAGACGGAGATGGAGGAGTTTAACCGCGTCCTTGGAGGCGGAGTGGTACCAGGAAGTCTCGTCCTCATCGGTGGGGATCCTGGGATTGGGAAATCGACCCTTCTCCTTCAAGTGTCGACCCAGCTATCTCAAGTGGGAACGGTTCTCTATGTTAGTGGAGAGGAATCAGCCCAGCAGATCAAACTTCGAGCAGAGCGCTTGGGGGATATCGACAGTGAGTTTTATCTCTATGCCGAGACCAATATGCAGAGTGTGCGAGCAGAAGTAGAGCGCATCCAACCTGACTTTCTGATCATTGACTCCATTCAGACGATTATGTCTCCTGAAATTTCAGGGGTGCAGGGATCAGTTTCTCAGGTACGAGAGGTGACAGCTGAGCTTATGCAGCTGGCCAAGACCAATAACATCGCCATCTTTATCGTCGGCCATGTAACTAAGGAAGGAACCTTGGCAGGACCTCGGATGCTGGAACACATGGTGGATACGGTGCTCTACTTTGAGGGGGAACGCCATCATACCTTCCGGATCCTGAGAGCGGTCAAAAACCGTTTTGGCTCGACCAATGAGATCGGGATCTTCGAGATGCAATCAGGTGGACTGGTTGAGGTCCTCAATCCGAGTCAGGTCTTTCTGGAAGAACGCTTGGATGGGGCAACTGGATCGTCCATCGTGGTCACCATGGAAGGGACGCGTCCGATTTTGGCGGAGGTGCAGGCCTTGGTGACACCGACCATGTTTGGTAACGCCAAGCGGACGACAACGGGACTTGATTTCAATCGGGCTAGTCTTATCATGGCGGTGTTAGAAAAACGAGCGGGTTTGCTCCTTCAAAATCAGGATGCCTACCTCAAGTCAGCTGGTGGTGTCAAGTTGGATGAGCCGGCTATCGACCTAGCCGTAGCCGTAGCCATTGCCTCCAGCTACAAGGACAAGCCAACCAACCCGCAAGAGTGTTTCGTTGGAGAGTTGGGCTTGACCGGAGAAGTCCGCCGAGTCAATCGGATCGAACAACGGATCAATGAAGCTGCTAAGCTCGGTTTTACCAAGATTTATGTACCTAAAAATTCTCTGATAGGGATCACGACACCATCAGGTATCCAAGTGGTCGGTGTGAGTACACTAGCTGAAGTCTTGAAGAAAGTATTTTAATAGAAGAAAAGAGGCTGGGACGAAAGTCCTAGCCTCTCAATTGTTTTTGGATTGTCGAACAAGACGCAGTGGTTGAGTGGGCTCTACTACGCTGATTTCATCAGCTTTTACAGCCCTACTCAACTGTGCGGAGGTGGGACGACGAAATCGAATTCTAACGAATTACCGATTTCTGTCCCACTCTCTTTTTTCAGATGTGACAGATGACGGGAGATCCTCTCTGACAGAAATAGTGAGATGTGGTAAAATAATAGATGATTTGAATTTCAAAGGAACAAAGGAGAGACCATGTCTTATTTTGATAATTTTTTAACAGCTAACCAAGCTTATGTGGCGCTACATGGAGACCTCCGTCTTCCGATTAAGCCCAAAACACAAGTAGCCATTGTGACCTGTATGGATTCCCGCCTTCACGTGGCACCAGCACTGGGTCTGGCTCTTGGAGATGCCCATATTTTGCGGAATGCTGGAGGGCGCGTGACTGATGATATGATTCGCTCCTTGGTCATCTCCCAGCAGCAGATGGGTACCCGTGAAATTGTGGTTTTGCACCATACAGACTGTGGTGCTCAGACCTTTGAAAACGAGGGCTTCCGTCAGCATCTCAAGAAAGAACTGGGTGTGGATGTAGGAGATCGCGATTTCCTTCCTTTTCAAGATATTGAGGAGAGTGTCCGTGAAGATATGGAGCTTTTAAAGGCTTCTCCTTTGATTCCAGAGGATGTCGTTATTTCGGGGGCTGTGTATGATGTGGACACCGGATTGATCTCAGAAGTGAAATAATTACATAGAAGAGTATAGGAAGACAGAACGATCTTTGTTTTCCTGTATTCTTTTTTGGTGTAAAAAAAGTGAACCGAATAGGAAAAAATGTGACAATTTAGCACAAATTATTAAAAAATATGTGGTATAATATGACATTTTAACAAGAATATTACAATTAAATTTCAACAGATTGACTGCAGATGTCAATGATGTTACAATTTTATTTGTATCATGGAATCATGAAATATGAAAAAGGAGATCCTATAAATGAAGGATGTATTTAATAAGCGTCAACGCTTTTCATTGCGAAAATATAGCGTTGGGGTTTGTTCAGTTCTTTTAGGAACGGCACTCTTTGCTGCAGGAGCTCAATCTGCGTCAGCGGATGAAGCAAAAGCAGCCTCTGAATCTGCGGGAACAGCAGCTTCAGAAGCAGCACAACCTGCTACAACAGAGTCAAGTCAAGCAGAAGCACCAACTGCTTCCCCAGTCTATGCTGAGGGAGCACAAGCACCGAAAGTAGACCTTTCTAATTCTGCTGTAACTTCGGAAGCATCAGCTTCAGCAACTGAAAAATCTGAAGTAGCTGATAAAGCAGCTGCTACAGAAAGCAAGGAAGCAAAAGCTGAGACTAAAAAAGAAGAAAAAGCTGAAACTAAAAAATCTGAAGAAGCTTCAAAACCACTAAACGTTGGTTCATTGCCAGAAATCGCTCTACCAACAGCGAAAAAGGCAGAAACCAGCTCTAAACCAGCTTCTACAACAGCGGCTACCACTGCTCAACCTACTGCAACTCGTGCTGCAGCAGGTGAAAGCTCAGAGAGAGCAGCTGCAAGAGAAGAAGCAACTACACCAGCAGAAACAACTACTTTTTCAGCTACTGTAAGTTCAGCAGCTCCAATCACTGGTACAGAAGCAACTGCGCAAGCAGAAAGTGCAACAAGTACAAATGCTGCTGCGGCTGTAGCAACTGCTAATGAAGAACGTACAAATGCAGGAGCTTTAGCAGTAAGTAGCCGTCGTCGCGGTAAACGTGCTTTGATAGACCACAATGTGACACCGGTTGATGTTACAACGAAAATAGCTGATAATGTTGAAGCTAACCCTGACATGACAGACCCTAACGGTGCCTCTGTACATTCTCAAACAATTCCAGCTGGTTACCAAGCTAAAGAAGGTGACGTCTATACTTATGGTATCTGGAATCTTACAAAATACAATGAGCGTTACAACACAAACTACTATGCACGTGCGTATAAAAGCTTTGATGCTTCAACAGATACCACAGTTGAATTGATTGATAAGAATACTGGTAATATTGTTGAAACACACACAATTACTGCAACTAGTGGTATTCAAAAATTCACTACAACAGGTCAGAAATCTAATAAAGAGTTGACATTACAAGTGGATTACCAAGCAGGTGCTGGTCAAGGACCTGGTAAGACAGACCAACCATTCATTCAAATGGGATTTGAAGTTGGATCAGAGATTCAAGCTTTAGTAGCTGCTGGTCATAACCTGACTCCAGCTGAACAAGCTCGTTTTGATGCTGTTTATGCAGCACGTAACTCAAACGATATTATCAATGTGGTTGAACCTGCCTACAATGGTCGTCAAGTTACGGATACAAACTTTAAGATTCCTACCAATGTTGAAAAGACTACTTACTATAAACTTGTTGACAAGGCAAACTCTACCTATAAAGCAACTGGTAAGTCTGTTACAACTCAGGACTATAAAGAAAATGGAAGTGAAACTGAGTTAGCCAAATATACTCTGAAAGCGATGGAAGGTCAAAACTTCACAGCTTCTGGAGAACGTCAATTTACAAAGACTGAAAAAATCACGGATAAAATTACTAGAGAAACAGCTTATACCCTATATCAAACAGCTGATCCAGATACAACTTCTGGTTATGTAAGCCGTCCTTACACCGTTGGTACCAAATTCATGGATGCTGAGCGTGCAGGAATTAAGCGTATCAAAGAAATTGTAGGTGAAGATGGATCTGTAGTGGTTCGTGTTTATCTTCTAGATCCAAAACAACAAAGCAAACGTTCAGATGGCACCTTGAGTACAGACGGCTATATGTTGCTAGCAGAAACAGCACCAATTAAGCCGGGCGAAGCAAATACTAAAGAACTAGTTGTTAAAAAATCTCCCCTCACAACGATTGCTCATACAGTAACTGATCCAAAAACAGGAGCACAAACGAACTATCCAAATGGTAAAGAAGTTCCATTTGACTTCCAAAAAGCTGCTGGATATACACCGTATAAGACAGTCTTTGTTCCTTTCTTGGGAGACAATATCGGTCACCTTTCACCAAATTCACAATTGGAACGTGGAGTAGGAGGTATCGGTACCAACGTTGACTTGCTCAACTCCTTGACACCATACAGTCAACCAATCTACTACTATGACAAGACAGAAACTATCAAGGTAAAACCTGAGGTTGAAAAACAACTGGAAGGTCGTGTGCTAGTTGATGGTGAATTTAACTTCAAGATTAAAGAAGTGAGCAAAAATAAATCACTTCCTTCATATGAACAAGAAGTCACAAATAAAGATGGTAAAGCATCCTTCCCAGAATTATCATTCAAAGAAGAAGGTACTTATACCTACACTATCACTGAATTAAAAGGTTCTGACAAGGATGTCGACTACGATGCCATGGAAGTAACCATGACTGTAAAGGTTACGAAAAATGCTGCGGGTGATTTAGAAGCTTCAGTTAAATACAGTGGTACTGGTGGATTTGCTTCAAGCGCTGATGATAAAGTCTTCAACAACTATGTTGTAGCTCCAGTTAAAACTAAATTTGACTTCAGCAAGGCTCTTGCAGGTCGTGAGTTGAAAGCTGGTGAATTCAACTTTGTATTGAAAGATTCAACTGGTAAGACTCTTCAAACAAAGACAAACACTAAAGAAGGTGTTGTAGCCTTTGATGACTTGACCTTTGACAATACTCAAGTTGGTACGCACAAATACACTGTAGAAGAAGTTATTCCAGAAAATAAAGAAGCTGGTATGACTTACGATACAATGAAAGCTGAAGTAACAATCACTGTTACTAAGGAAGGTCACGTTCTTAAAGCAACAAACACTCTTCCAGCAGATACAGAGTTCAACAATACATTCACTCCTGCTGCAACACAAGCTCAATTCAAGTTTACTAAGAAACTTGAAGGTAAAGAGCTCACTAAGGATGCCTTCACATTTGAATTGCTTGAAAATGGTAAAGTAATCCAAACTAAGAAGAATGCGGCTGACGGAACAATCCAATTCGACGCTATTTCTTACGATAAAGAGGGTTCTCACACTTACACTGTACGTGAAGTAGCTGGAACAGATACAAACATCGATTACGATGATATGAATGCAGTAGTAACTGTTAACGTTACTAAAGATGCTGCATCTGGTATCTTGACTGCTAAAGTTACAATGCCAGAAGATACAGAGTTCAACAACTTTGCAGTAGCTCCAGTTAAGACTCGTTTCGACTTCAGCAAAGCTCTTGCGGGTCGTGAGTTGAAAGCTGGTGAATTCAGCTTCGTATTGAAAGATTCAACTGGTAAAGTTCTTCAAACTAAGACAAATACTAAAGAAGGTGTTGTAGCCTTTGACGATTTGACTTTTGACAATACACAAGTTGGTACTCACAAGTACACTGTAGAAGAAGTTCAAGGTTCTGAAGCAGGAATGCAATATGATACGATGAAAGCTGAAGTAACAATTACTGTTACTAAAGAAGGTCACGTACTTAAAGCAACAAATACTCTTCCTGCAGATACAGAGTTCAACAATACCTTCACATCAGCTCCTACTCAAGCTCAATTCAAGTTCACTAAACGTCTTGAAGGTAAAGTACTTGAAGCAGATGCCTTCACATTCGAATTACTTGAAAATGGCAATGTAATCCAAACTAAGAAAAATGCTGCAGATGGTTCAATCACATTTGATGCGATTGAATACAGCGCTGAAGGTGAACACACTTACACTGTGCGTGAAAAAGCTGGTAACGATACAAATATCGATTACGATACTATGAACGCAGTAGTGAAAGTTAAAGTTACTAAAGATGCCGCTACAGGTCTCTTGAGTACTGCTGTTACAATGCCTGAAGACACTGAGTTCAACAACTATGTTGTTGCTCCAGTTGTGACTAAGTTTGACTTTACTAAGAAATTGGCAGGTCGTGAACTTAAAGCAGGTGAATTCAGCTTCGTATTGAAAGATTCTACAGGTGCAGTAGTTGAAACAGTTAAGAATGATGCTGCTGGTAATGTTTCATTCTCTAACTTGTCATTCGACAACACTAAAGTAGGTACTCATACTTATACAGTAGAAGAAGTTATCCCAGCCAACAAAGAGTTTGGTATGACTTACGATAAGATGAAAGCTACTGTTACAGTTGAAGTTGCTAAGAACGGTCACACATTGACTACTGTTACAAACGTTACATCAACTGGTGGTGTAGACGCAAATGGTAATGCAACTGACGGTACTGCAGATAAAGAATTCAACAACAAAGTCACTCCTCCAGAAACTCCTGAATTCCAACCAGAAAAATTTGTCGTTTCTAAAGAGAAATATGACATCACTGGTGACAAGTTGATGGATGACGACGATGATGTACCTGGTAACGAGTACACAGCAACAAATGAGAATCCATATGTTGATGGTGTTAAAAACAACGAACCAGAAAACTTGAATACTAAGACTGTTAAACGCGGTTCTAAATTGGTATACCAAGTATGGCTTGATACTACTAAATTCACAGAAGCTAACAACATCCAATACGTTGGTGTATCTGATACATACGATGCAGAAAAATTGGACGTTAACGCTGCTGACATCAAAGCATACGATTCAGTAACTGGTGCAGACGTGACTGCTAAATTCGACATCAAAGTTGAAAATGGTACAATCACTGCAACTTCTAAAGATGAATTTATCAAAGATAAAGTAAACAACCCTGTTATCGATACTACTAAATTCGCCTTTGGACGTTACTATAAATTTGATATCCCAGCAACTGTTAAAGAATCTGTTAAAGCTGGTGCTGATATTGAAAATACAGCCAACCAAACAGTTCACGTTTACAACCCAGTAAGCAAGACAGTTGAAAAACCTGAAAAACCAACACAAAAACGTGTTAACAGCGTTCCAGTTCCAGTGGAAATGAACTTCACTAAACGTTTGGAAGGTCGTGAACTTCAAGCTAACGAATTCGAATTCGTATTGAAGAAAGACGGCGTTGAAGTTGAACGCGTGAAGAACGACGCTGCTGGTAAGATTGTCTTCAAGACTCTTAAATTTGGTCGCGATGATCTTGGTAAGACTTACAACTACACAGTAGAAGAAACTCCTGGTACAGATACAACTGTCAAATACGACACAATGGTTGCCACTGTTAAAGTTGTTGTTTCACACGACGGTACAGCTAAAGCAATCGTTGCCAACGTAACAGATGCTGCTGATAAAGAATTCAACAACCGTGTAACACCTCCAGAAGAACCTAAGTTCCAACCAGAGAAATACGTTGTTTCTAAAGCGAAATTCGATATCACTGGTACTAAACTCGTTGATGATGATTCTGAATTGACAGATAAATATGGTGAAACAAACACAAACCCATATGTTGATAATACAAACAACAACGAAGATGAAAACTTAAATACTAAGTCAGTTGAACGTGGATCTAAACTTTACTACCAAGTATGGTTGGATACAACTAAATTTGACGCAGCTAACAAGGACAACATCCAAACAGTAGGAATCACAGATAACTACGATAAGGATAAATTGACTGTTAATGCTTCAGATATCAAGGTTTACGATTCAGTAACTGGTGCAGATGTTACTAACAAGTTCGATATCACTGATAACAACGGTGTTCTTACAGCTAACCTTAAAGCTGGCTTCACTAAGTCACTTGGCGACGCTGAAAATACTCAAATCATTGATACAACTAAGTTTGAATTTGGACGCTACTATAAATTTGATATTCCAGCAACAGTGAAAGACGATGTTGTAGCTGGTGCAGATATCGAAAACAAAGCAGCTCAAGTTGTTAACTACTACAACCCAACAACTAAGAAAGTTGAAAAACCTGAAAAACCAACTGAAAAACGTGTCAACAGTGTTCCAATCTCAGTTGAATTCAACTTCACTAAGAAATTGGAAGGTCGTGACCTTAAAGCTGGCGAATTCACATTCGAGTTGAAAGATAGCGACAATGTTGTGATTGCAACTGCAACCAACGATGCAGCTGGTAAGATTAAATTCTCTCCAGTAGAGTACACAAATAAAGCTGGTGAAAAAGTTACAGCCCTTAAATACAAGAAGGGTCAAGAAGGTACTTACAAGTACACTGTAACAGAGGTTAAGGGTACAGATGCAACTGTCACTTACGATGAAATGGCTGCTGTTGTAACTGTTACTGTTTCTCATGATGGTACAGCGAAAGCCTTGATCACAAATGTGACAGAACCTGCGGATAAAGAATTCAACAACACAGTTCGCCCTCCAGAAGAACCTAAGTTCCAACCAGAGAAATATGTCTTGAATAAAGAGAAATTCTCTATCACAGATAACAAGCTTCTTGATGATGATTCTGAATTGACTGATAAATATGGTGAAACAAATACTGATCCATATGTTGATAAAACAAACAACAACGAAGCAGAAAACATCAATACCAAGACTGTTAACCGTGGCGACAAGTTGGTTTACCAAGTATGGTTGGATACAACTAAATTTGACGCAGCTAACAAGGACAACATCC
>OGIV01002030.1_pt1 | contig 10724 bp, 5 predicted proteins | sample 1571861 | NCBI WGS metagenome assembly OGIV01 (sample SAMEA2582099, study PRJEB24529) | metagenome | biome: Human gut stool | place: China | collected 2011 | reverse complement strand
CCGCATAAACACTGGCTTTTTTAAGCAACTCGATTTATTCAAACTCAATCGTTCCCGGTGGCTTACTAGTCAGGTCATAGAATACCCTATTAACCCCGCGCACCTCATTTATAATTCTACTCATAACCGTCTGGAGCACTTCAAATGGTATCTGGGCACTTTCGGCTGTCATAAAGTCAATTGTATTGACTGCACGAAGTGCAACTGCGTAGTCATAAGTTCTTTCATCACCCATAACACCAACTGAACGCATATTAGTGAGGGCTGCAAAGTACTGGTTTGGCATCCAGGCTGGTGCCTTGCCATTTTCTTTCTTGTAGGCTTCCACTGCCTTGTCTACCTCTTCACGATAGATGTAATCGGCATCCTGTACGATACGAACCTTGTCTGATGTTACTTCACCGATAATACGGATTCCAAGTCCTGGACCTGGGAATGGCTGACGGAACACAAGATGTTCTGGTATGCCAAGTTCAAGACCAGCCTTACGTACTTCATCCTTGAATAAGTCACGGAGTGGCTCAATAATCTCCTTGAAATCAACAAAATCAGGAAGCCCCCCAACATTGTGATGTGACTTGATTACTGCGGATTCACCGCCAAGTCCACTCTCTACAACGTCTGGATATATAGTTCCCTGTGCAAGGAAGTCAACTGCACCAATCTTCTTGGCTTCTTCCTCAAACACACGGATGAACTCTTCACCGATTATCTTTCTCTTAGCCTCTGGTTCAGTAACACCTGCAAGCTTAGAGTAATATCTTTCCTGTGCATTTACCCTTATAAAGTTAAGGTCAAACTGTCCTTCTGGACCGAATACACTTTCAACCTCATCGCCCTCGTTCTTACGAAGAAGACCATGGTCTACGAATACGCATGTAAGCTGCTTTCCAATAGCTCTTGAAAGAAGACCTGCTGCCACTGATGAATCAACTCCACCAGAAAGTGCAAGTAATACTTTACCATCGCCAACCTTTTCACGTATTTCCTTAATAGTATTCTCTACAAATGCATCCATTTTCCAGGTTCCAGCACATCCGCATACTCCACGCACAAAGTTGTGAAGCATCTTTGTACCTTCCTGTGTATGAAGAACTTCTGGATGGAACTGGATTGCATAGAGGTTCTTTTCTGAACACTCTGCTGCTGCCACTGGACAGTCTGCTGTATGTGCAATTATCTTAAATCCTGGAGCAACCTGTGAAATGTAGTCAAAATGGCTCATCCACACGATAGTCTTTTCTGAAACATCTCCAAATAAAGCACTGCTCTTATCAACAAATGTCTCTGTCTTTCCATACTCTCTTACTGGAGCTTTCTCAACCTTGCCGCCAAGAACGTGCTGCATAAGCTGAGCACCATAACATAATCCAAGCACTGGAACACCAAGTTCAAAAAGCTCTTTAGTACAAGTAGGTGAACCTTCTTCATAGCAGCTATTCGGACCACCTGTAAGGATAATTCCTTTAGGGTTCATCGCCTTAATCTGCTCAAGAGGTGTTTTGTAAGAATATATCTCACAATATACGTTACATTCACGGACACGACGTGCAACTAACTGATTGTACTGTCCGCCAAAGTCAATAACTATAACCTTTTCCTGATTCATATTGTCCCTTTCCTAATCATAAGTTTGCGTTGAAGATATATTTTATATGCATTTCTATACTTTAATCAGCCAATCATAAAAAATATCCTGACACAATGTGCATATATAAATAATATACACATATATAACATACGCATATATAACATATACATATACATATACATATATAATATTATAATGTATACATATAACACACATATATTAATTGGATATTTTACATAACAATTTCTGTATAGCAATTTACTGCTTTTATTGTCTTATATTTTCTCCTATTACTTTCAAAGTATATATCAGTATATATAACACATCTACAACTCATATATATATTTATTATAGTAAACAAGCGGTATAATGACAAGCCTATTCTTCAATCTTTATTACAATATATTCTTCAATCTTTAATCCCATACAACACAACCTCCTGTTATTAATCTGTTGTATGCTAATACCGCTTAAATTTCAGTTTTATACAGCTTTATATTTTCTTAAGAAACTTATCCACGTATTTCCTCATATTATCAAATTCTGCATTGACCTCTGGTACATCTGACTTAAAATCAAGAAGCTTATATACATAACCCTGTTCCTTGGCCTGTCTATAACTTTCTTTGTATACAAGTTCAAAAAGCAGTGATATATGCCCTACGATATGGTCAACAGCACTCTTTCTCACACTTTTAAGCACTGTTTCCCTCTTATAAAAGCTTTCTAGTACTTCTTTGGATATAACTCCGCTTTTAAGCTCCTCTGTTGTTACATCATATATAATTTCCATAGGAATATCTGCATTTACCTTAAATATGTCAACCTTATCTGCATCACGCAGTATATCACAAAACATACGCTGTCTTTCAGTGAGGTCTTCTTTTACACGATACTTATTATGCTGTCTTATTGCCATTTCAAGAAGTCCTGTATCTTTATTGTGGTGCTCATTATTTTTTATTATCTGCTCAGCTTCTTCATTCCCTGAACGTGCAAGCTCACATTCTTCATAATACCCTTCTGCAAACTTCCTTATAAGACCTTCCTTAAATAGCAGGTCTGCTCCGAATTCTGCATGGTCTACTGACTGGGCATCATTAAATGTACCGAAACGCCTTATCTGCTCAAATCTTCCTATATCGTGTAACATTCCAAGAAGCCATGCAATATCTACATCCGGTTCACTTAAGCCTAATGATTCTGCAATTCTTTGACACAGTCCTGCTACTCTGTAGGTATGATCTATCTTAAGCTTTATCTTTTCATCTGATGGGTCATAATTTCTTACATACTCTGCAAATGCATTGATAACATTTTTCCTGTTAATAACTGGTTTGTTAATACTTTCCACAACATCGATAAGTCCATTAAGGTCAGCACATACCATATATGTAAGCTTCCTGATATCATCATCTATTGCTATTGTATCAGGAATATGGACAACTCTCATATCTGCCGCATATCCAGCCTTAATTCCATTGATACTGTCCTCAACTACTACTGCCTCTGACGGATTTACGCCTATTTCCTTGGCAGCACGAAGAAATATATCCGGTTCTGGCTTTCCATGTTCGACTTCATCTCCATATACAACTGCATCAAGATAATCCCACACTCCTATTTCATGAAGTGTTTTCTCAGCACTTTCACGCCTTGTTGATGTAGCAACCGCACATTTTAGTCCATTATTTCTTATATATTCAAATATGTCCTTTACACCCTTTTTAACAGGAATACCTTCTGTTTCCCTTATCTTGTATACATGCTGTGTTCTAAGCTCCTTCGCTTCCCAATAATCTATCACACCCTTGTAATAATCATCAAAGAACTTGCAGCAAAGCTCTGCCGGAGCACCCTTAAAGCTGTCTATAAGCCACATTGGCATATCCACTCCAAGCTGCCCTGCCGCCCATAGCCAGCCCTCATTAGACTGTCTTTCTGAATCTATAAGAACGCCATCCATATCAAATATAATGCCTGATACCATTTTTCTTCTCCTAGCAATCAAATATCGTATTTTTACACTTTATATTATTTAAAGTAACTATAAAAGATATGTTTTTATAATTTATAACACTGACCAGCACCTGCAATTTTCAAATTTGCCAATTTAGAGACTTTAAACATCTTCTATCATTGAACTTTCATCCACAATGCCGTCATCTGCACCATCCTTATAAATACTTCTTAACATACTGTCCCGTATAAGACTTCTTAACCTTGGCAACCTCTTCTGGTGTACCCTTTGCAATAACTGTACCACCTCTGTCGCCACCTTCTGGTCCCATATCTATAATATAATCGGCTGTTTTGATAACATCAAGATTATGCTCAATAACAACAACAGTGTTACCGCCCTCTGCAAGCTTATGAAGTATATCAACAAGCTTGTGGACATCGGCAAAATGAAGTCCTGTTGTAGGTTCATCAAGAATATATATAGTCTTTCCTGTACTTCTTTTAGAAAGCTCTGTAGCAAGCTTTATTCTCTGTGCCTCTCCACCTGAAAGCTCTGTAGATGGCTGTCCTAACTTAATATATGAAAGTCCAACGTCATTAAGAGTTTCTATTTTTCTTCTGACTGATGGCACATTTTCAAAGAAATCAACTGCATCCTCAACTGTCATATCAAGCACATCATATATGCTCTTTCCCTTATACTTGACTTCAAGTGTTTCCCTGTTATAACGCTTTCCGTCACACACTTCACAAGGAACATATACATCAGGCAGGAAATGCATTTCTATCTTGATAATACCATCTCCGGAACAAGCCTCACAACGTCCTCCCTTTACATTAAAGCTGAAACGTCCTTTGTTATAACCTCTTTCCTTAGCATCTGTTGTTGAAGCAAAAAGATCCCTTATCATATCAAATACACCCGTATATGTCGCAGGATTAGAACGTGGAGTTCTTCCTATTGGCGACTGGTCAATATCTATAACCTTATCAAGCTGCTCGATTCCTGTAATATCATCATGGTCACCAGCGATACATCTTGCACGGTTTAAAGACTTAGCAAGGTGCTTATACAGAATTTCATTCACTAGGGAACTCTTTCCTGAACCCGATACACCTGTTACACATGTAAATACTCCAAGTGGTATATCAACATCAATATTTTTAAGATTATTCTCCCTTGCACCCTTAACAGTTATCCAGCCTGTCGGCTTTCTTCTCTTCGCCGGCACTGGAATCTTGATTCTTCCGCTAAGATATGCACCTGTAAGCGAATCCTTGCATGCCATAATATCAGCTGCTGTTCCTGTCGCAACGACTTCTCCACCATTACGTCCGGCACCCGGTCCTATATCAACAATATAATCTGCGGCACGCATAGTATCTTCATCGTGTTCAACCACAATAACTGAGTTACCAAGGTCACGCAAATGTATAAGTGTCCCAAGCAGCTTGTCGTTATCTCTCTGATGAAGTCCGATACTTGGCTCATCAAGTATATAAGCCACACCAACAAGTCCTGAACCTATCTGTGTCGCAAGTCTTATTCTCTGTGCCTCTCCTCCTGAAAGCGTACCTGTAGCTCTTGATAATGAAAGATAATCAAGTCCTACATCCATAAGAAACTGTATTCTTGCCTTAATCTCCTTAAGTATCTCTGCACCGATAAACTTCTGTCTGTCTGTAAGCTCAAGCTCATCTAAGAACTTCTTTAACTTAACAATAGACATATCCGTAATCTGATATATATTCTTATCTGCTATCGTAACAGCAAGAGATGATGGCTTTAATCTCTGTCCGTGGCAGGACTTACAAGGTCTTATGCGCATGAATTCCTCATACTGCTGCTTTGCACTGTCTGAGTAAGTTTCCCTATATCTTTTCTCCATATTATGGATAAGGCCTTCAAATGCTATATCGTATTCTCCAACGCCTCTCTGGCCTTTGTAATGCACTTTAACACTCCTGCCATTAGTACCATTTATAATCATATCCTTAATATCATCCGGATAATCCTTAAATGGTGTTGATAAACTAAAGTTATATTCCTTTGCAAGTGCGCTCATAATAGCCCTAGAAAAGCTGCCCTCATCCTTTACAGACTGCCATCCCATACCAACTATAGCTCCATCATCGATGCTTAATGAATCATCTGGTATAAGAAGCTCTGCATCAAAATTCATTGTATAGCCAAGTCCGTAACAATCTGGACACGCACCAAATGGATTATTGAATGAAAAGCTTCTTGGCTCTATCTCATCTATGCTTATGCCACAATCCGGACACGAAAAGCTCTGTGAAAAGTTAATCGGCTCACCATCTATAACATCAACTGTCATAAGTCCCTCTGCAAGCTTAAGTGCTGTTTCTATTGAGTCTGTAAGTCTTTTGTTAATTCCATCTTTAACTACAAGACGGTCAACAACAATTTCTATATTATGCTTCTTGTTCTTATCAAGATTTATCTCATCTGTAAGCTCATACATATTGCCATCAGCAATAACTCTTACATAACCACTCTTTTTAGCCTGTTCAAAAAGCTTCTTATGTTCACCTTTTCTTCCTCTTACAACTGGAGCTAATATCTGTATCTTTGTTCTTTCTGGAAGCTCCATAATAGTATCAACCATCTGGTCTACAGTCTGCTTGTTGATTACTTTGCCACACTTTGGACAATGTGGTGTACCTATTCTTGCATATAATAATCTGAAATAATCATATATCTCTGTAACAGTTCCAACTGTTGAACGTGGATTTCTGTTAGTTGACTTCTGGTCTATGGAAATAGCTGGTGAAAGTCCTTCTATGCTCTCTACCGCCGGCTTTTCCATCTGTCCTAAGAATTGCCTTGCATATGAAGATAATGACTCCATATATCTTCTCTGGCCTTCTGCATATATAGTATCAAAGGCAAGACTTGACTTACCAGAGCCAGACAGACCTGTAAGTACTACAAGACTGTCCCTTGGTATATCTACATCAATATTTTTAAGATTATGCTCACTTGCACCTCTTATTCTTATATAATTCCTGTAATCGCCTTTTTCCATATTCTATTTTCTCCGTTATTTCTTCTTTCTTAATCCTTAACCGCCTCAATTAAAAAGACATTTTCTGTAAGCAGCAAATGCTTTTATACATTTGACACCTACATCATATAATACCATAATGATAATATCTGCCTGCCATTACTGACTGCATAACATTGCTTTTAAACTCGTAGCTTAATCTGGCTTAATTGATATCAAGCTATAAATGAGCAAATTTAAAATATTGTACAATTATGTTCCTGTTATGAAGATATATTTTACCTAATCTATTGAAATGTATGTCAACCACAAACAAAAACGATTATTTAAAAAACTGTAAAATATATCCTCTTATCACTTGCCTGACTTCTTATCCTCATAAATATACTTATTAATCTCGATCATCTTATCACGAAGCATAGCCGCCTGTTCAAAGTCAAGCTCTGCTGCAGCCTTACGCATATTTTTCTCAATCTGCTTCTTAACCTTTTCAAGATCTTTAATGCTCATAGATTCATAATCTACATCAAGCCTTCCATTTGAATTATCTGCTTCTGCTGCCTTAGATATACTTATAAGATCTCTTACTGCCTTCTTTATAGTCTGAGGGGTTATTCCGTGTACCTCATTGTACTCCTGCTGTATCTTTCTACGTCTTTCCGTCTCAGATATAGCCTTTTCCATAGACTCTGTTATAGTATCTGCATACATAATAACGTGTCCCTCTGCATTTCTTGCAGCTCGTCCTATCGTCTGGATAAGTGAAGTCTCTGTTCTTAAGAAGCCCTCTTTATCAGCATCAAGAATAGCCACAAGACTTATCTCCGGAATATCAAGTCCCTCTCTAAGCAGATTGATACCAACAAGCACATCGAATCCGTCAAGTCGCATATCCCTTATAATCTTCTGTCGCTCTAGTGTATCAATATCAGCATGAAGATACTTGACTCTTATGCCGACTTCCTTAAGATAATCTGTGAGATCCTCTGCCATACGCTTGGTAAGTGTAGTTACAAGTATCTTATTCTTTTTCTCAACTTCCTTATTAATCTCACTTATAAGATCATCTATCTGACCCTCTATTGGTCTAACTGTTATCTCTGGATCAAGAAGTCCTGTAGGCCTTATAATCTGCTCTGCCCTCATAAGTTCGTGTTCTTCCTCATACCTGCTAGGCGTAGCAGATACAAAAAGCATCTGTGATATCTTGCTCTCAAACTCCTGAAAATTAAGCGGTCTGTTATCCTTCGCTGATGGAAGCCTGAAGCCATAATCAACAAGTGTCGTCTTTCTTGCCTGATCGCCTGCATACATTCCCCTTATCTGTGGAATAGTAATATGTGACTCATCGACAATAATCATAAAATCATCTGGAAAATAGTCCATAAGCGTATATGGTGGACACCCTGCCGGAAGCCCTGCTAAATGTCTTGAATAATTCTCAATACCTGAACAGAAGCCTGTTTCCTGCATCATCTCTATATCAAAGTTCGTTCGTTCTTCTATTCTCTGTGCCTCAAGAAGTTTATCCTCACTCTTGAAATACTCTATTCTCTCTGCAAGCTCTTTCTTAATATTCTCAATCGCCTTTTCCATCTTCTCTTTTTCAACAACATAATGTGAATTAGGAAATATAGCAACATGGTCAAGGTTACACCTAACCTCACCAGTAAGAGAATCAATCTCGCTTATCCTGTCTATCTCATCTCCAAAGAACTCAACCCTCACAGCATCTCCACTGGAAGCTGACGGATATATCTCTACAACATCTCCCCTTACCCTGAATGTTCCTCGCTTAAAATCCTGGTCATTGCGCATATACTGTATATCTATAAGCTTTCTTATCATTTCATCCCTGTCTTTTTCCATACCTGGACGAAGAGATATAACCATATTCTTATAATCAATAGGCGCACCAAGACCATATATACACGAAACTGACGCTACTATAATAACATCATCTCTCTCTGACAATGCCGCTGTTGCTGAATGTCTTAACTTATCTATCTCGTCATTAATCGAAGAATCCTTGGCTATATAAGTATCGCTCTGTGGCACATAAGCCTCCGGCTGATAATAATCATAATAAGAGACAAAATACTCTACTGCATTCTCAGGAAAGAACTCTTTCATCTCAGAGTACAGCTGAGCTGCTAATGTTTTATTATGACTGATTATAAGAGTAGGCTTCTGTACATGCTGGATAATGTTTGCCATAGTAAATGTCTTACCAGAGCCTGTAACTCCAACTAAAGTTTCAAACTGATTACCTTCATTAAATCCTTCTACAAGTTCCTCTATAGCCTGGGGCTGGTCGCCTGTTGGCTCATATGGGGCATGTAACTTAAACTCCATAATGCCATCTCCTTCCTGAAATAAGATTCCCACAAAACATTTCTAAAAAAAGACAAAGTCAATATTTCATAGTATGCACTTACATGCTTAATTCTACTACAAAAAATAGACTTTGTCTATCTAATACAGAACATCTGTTCCTATTTTATTAGTGGATAATCCATTAACATTCCTTTTATAAACAGAACATTTATCTGCACCTGTTATTATATTTCGTTTTCATTCAGTATCATGCAAGGCCTGAATACTACTAACAATACTAATAATACTAACAATACTAACAATACTAATAATGCTAATAACAATATTAATAATACTAACAATATTAATAATAATACAGCTTAATTCATAACTGTCTTCAGGCTGTCTATGGCTGCGTTAAACTGTGTATCCTCATCAGCATTCTTATCAAATTCCACAACAACATCCGGGGTAACACCATTTCCATGTATATCCTGTCCCTTAGGTGTAAAATACTTGGCTATTGTAAACTTAATTGCACTTCCATCAGTAAGTGGCTTTAGTGTCTGTACAATACCCTTTCCATATGTCTGCGTTCCAACTATGATACCTTTTTCGTAATCCTGTATAGCACCTGCAAATATTTCTGAAGCACTCGCACTATTTCCATTGACAAGTACTGCAAGTGGAATATCCAGTTCTTCATTATCACTATCGCTGTATTCTTTTCTATTTCCTGCCTTATCTTCTGTATACACAATAAGACCATTTGGAAGTATATATTTAAGCATAGTAACTACAGTTGTAAGCAAGCCTCCTGGATTATTTCTTATATCTATAACTATCCCTTTAGCTCCCTGCGCCTTAAGGTCTTCAATAGCTGCCTTAAACTGTTTTGCCGTAACACTTTCAAACTGTGAAATTGCTATATATCCTATGGAATCATCTGTCATTGCATAGTTTACAGTCTGGATTTCAACTTCGTCCCTTACCACTGTATAATCACATGTAACCCCTTCTCTTACAATACCAAGTCTGACTGTTGTACCTTTCTCACCTTTGACAAGTGCAACTGCCGAGGACAGATCCATATCAGTAACATCTGTATCATCTACTTTGACTATCCTGTCTCCAGTTCTTAATCCAGCCTTATATCCTGCACCATTATCATATACATCTACAAGCAGGATTCCGCCTTCTTCACTTAACTGACAGACAGCTCCTATTCCGTAAAATGTACCATTTGTAGTTTCCTTAAGTTTATTATACTCATCAGCTGTATAATAAACAGTATATTTATCTCCATAAGAACTAAGATAAGCTTTATATATGTTATTCCTGGCCTTTTCCTCATCAACTTCGTCAAAATAGAAAGAATCCAGGACAGAATCTATAGCATTCAGCTTAGCCTCAACCTCACTTCCTATTCCACTTCCATCTGTAACTGCATCTGACTGGATATATACATCACCATTAACACCTATATGAATATATCCCTTCTGTATACACACACCAGCCACACTTACAACAATTATAACCATTACAAGAAATGCAGCTACTATACCAAGCAGCAATCCATTCTTAAAATAATGAGACCTTTCTCTTTTTTTCTCATACTTTGCTGCTTGTTCAAATATGTTATCTTCATTTCCTGCTATCTGTTCTTTTGTATGGATTGATATACCATCTTCCTTATTATCCATAACAACCTCCATTATCATATAAATGATGTCGGGGGCAAAAGCCCCCGACTTTGATACCTACGAATTGCTCCGTGCTACGCACTCCCACAATTCTCCCCAATATTCGCATATCGTGGGATTATC
>OGIV01002029.1_pt1 | contig 10731 bp, 9 predicted proteins | sample 1571861 | NCBI WGS metagenome assembly OGIV01 (sample SAMEA2582099, study PRJEB24529) | metagenome | biome: Human gut stool | place: China | collected 2011 | reverse complement strand
TTTGATTGTTTGCTGTCCTTTGATTTCTGATATTGAACACACGGAACCTGCGAACTGATTGCATAGCTAAGTCCCCTAAAGCTGACTCTGTCTGCCGACGATTCAAGCTCAACAGGAGCAACATAAAGGCAATTGCTGTTAAAAAATCCGTCACTGTAGTTGCGGCTGAAATTAAGCAATTCACTCATATTTACCGAACCTTTGTAAGAGTTGCAAAAATTTTCATACTCGCTCATACTGTATATTCCTTTTGTGCCGTATGACGGGAGCTTTGAAAAGTTTGTTACATTAACAGACTCTGTGTAGTAAAAATGAGCCATATCATTATTGCTCACATCATTATAATAACCATCGGAAGAAAGATAGACATATCTTACCGTAAATATTGATGTATTTATACTCAAAAAACCTGCCGCAACAAGCATTACAAGCGGCAGAGCGGCAAAAGTAACTCTTTCTTTTATTTTTGCCTTAACAAAAAGCAGAATATACAAAATCAGTACAAATGATATGCCTGCAATGACATACATATAAAACGGCTGTTTGTATACATACATCATATATTCGGAAAAACCAAACAGCAATTCCGCTATTATCAGAACCGCTAAATCAACCGAACGCAAGTCAATTGACATTTTTCTGTATCCATGTACTGTGGCGGCAACAATTATTAATGTAAGAGCCTCAAGAATTACGACGAGCAAACCGACATACTCCGAACTTTTAAGCATTAACTGAACCGTAACAAAAAACATAGTTTCGACTATTGCAAGTACCAACAGTACAAAAGAAAGCACCGTAAGTCTGTGATTACTGCGAATACGCTTTACCTGCTCCTGATACTGCTGCATTTCTTTTCCGCTAAACGGAAATCTGTCAGTAGTATCTCCATAAAAACTAAATCCTCTCATTTTTTCCGCCTTTCAAAACTTCATAAAATATTTATCAACAAACGACAATTTCATATTATCATTTGCCATATCATATTATCATTTGCCATATAAATTATATACAATTTTGCTTATAAATTCAAGTATAATTGCTATTAAATATATTTTTCTTGATAATTTGACAAAAAGCCTCTATTGTGATAACATATTAGTCAAGCAGTTCGTAACCATCCTGCTCGAGCAATTAACCAAAAGGGGCTTGCTCAATCAAAACTAAGGAGGAAAGGCATAGGACTTACTGTGTCCGTACACCCCCTGTGGGTGTTTTTTTATGCCAAATTTATGGAAAGGTACAGTATAATTCACGAAAAAAACAGTCGTGAAATTGTCCTTCTGCGTGGCAGTGGGTGTGTTTATACCAAATGCACATTCTGCGACTATTACAGTGACAGCTGTAAAAATGAAGAAGAAAATTTCAGGCTGAACAGCAAGGTGCTTGAAAATGTAACAGGCATCTATCAAAACCTTGAAGTAATAAACTCGGGGTCGGTGTTTGAACTTGACAAAAATACCGTCGAGCTTATAAAAAAGGTTTGCAAACAAAAGAATATCCACACAATTCATTTTGAGTCGCACTATCTTTACAACAACAGAATTGCTGATTTGAGAAAAGAGTTTTCCGACTTTACGCTTAAAATGAAACTCGGTCTTGAAACCTTTGATTATGATTTCAGAGAGAATGTGCTTAAAAAGGGAATCAATGAAAAAAATCCCGAAAAAATCTCTGAAAATTTCGATGAAGCTAATTTCCTTTTTGGAATTAAAGGTCAGACCGTTGAGTCTATAAGAAACGATATTGAACTTGGGCTCAAATATTTTGAACGAATTTGCATTAATATAATGTGCGAAAATTCCACAAGCGTAAAACCCGATAAAGAACTTATAAAGGCTTTTATAAAAGAAATTTATCCTATATATAAGGATAACGACAGAGCCGATATTTTAATTAACAATACTGATTTTGGAGTGGGTGACTGATATGCCAAACGAACTTATACTTATATGTTCCGTAGTATTTATTTACGGTGCAGCACTTTTAGGATACAAATTTTTTGGAAAAACAGGACTTTATTGTATATCTGTAATTGCAACTATTCTTGCAAATATTGAAGTTACAATAATGATAAACGCATTCGGAATGGAACAAACACTCGGTAATGTTCTTTTTGCCGTAACATTTTTGATAACCGATATTTTGTCGGAATGTGAAGGCAAAAAAGCCGCACAAACCGCCGTATATGCCGGTATATTCTGTTCAATATTCTTCCTTGTGCTTTCGCAAAGCTGGATGCTTTATACGCCAAGCGCAACAGATACAATTATGCCGTCAATAAAAGCAGTGTTCTCAAACACACCACGAATGATTCTTGCATCTCTTGTTGTATATGCCGTAAGCCAGATGTTTGATGTATGGCTTTACCATAAATGGTGGAATTTTACAGAAAAGAGGTTTGGCAGCAAACGCAGATTTTTGTGGCTTAGAAATAACGGTTCAACACTTATCAGTCAGATTCTTAACACTGCTCTTTTCACAGCATTCGCTTTCTGGGGCACATACGATATTCCGACACTTATTTCAATTTTCATTTCAAGCTATGTTATCTATATTTTCACAAGTTTGCTCGATACCCCGTTTGTTTATATTGCAAGAAAAATTCATGATAAAAAGCTTAATGCAAAAGCCGAAAAAGCATAAAACTTTCCTGACAGTTCATTTGAATTGTCAGGATTTTTATTGCAAAAAACCATGCGAATATGCTATAATTTTACAGGTGATTTTATGTACTACACATACATACTGCGGTGTTGCGACAATACCCTTTATACAGGTATTGCCTCGGATATAGAAAAAAGAATGAACGAGCATTTTTTGCAAAATGAAAAATGTGCAAAATACACCCGCACTCATAAAGCTAAAAAACTCGAATCGCTGTGGATAAGCGAAAACCGAGCCACAGCCTCTAAACTTGAATACCATATTAAACATCTTACCAAAAAGCAAAAAGAAGAAATCATATCCTTAAAAAGCCTTGATGTATTAAAAGATAAACTTCCGATTGAAAATTATAATTATTCCGATATGAAATTAAATTCCGTAAACTAAGCAAAAAGTCCGACCGTCGAAGTCGGGCTTTTATTTTTTATCAGCTTTATAAAAGTTAAGTAAATTATAGTTTAGTATAACAAGTTTAAACAAAACAATTTAAAACTTAGGTCAAGTTTTTTAATGATTAAAGACAGTAACTTATTTACAATGTAATCTTAAAAGTAATTGAATTTTCGTCATTGCTATAGCAAGCTGCCTTGCCTTTATGGGCATTAGCTATTGCTTTTACTACCGAAAGTCCGATACCGTGACCTCCTGTTTCGGAATTTCTTGACGAATCGGCACGATAGAATCTTTCAAACAGTTCGTCGTGCTTTCCTTTTTCAATTTTATCAACACTGTTTGTAACGGTAATAACACGGCTTTTTCCGTTTGATTTTAAAGAAACTGTGATATTTCCATTTTCATCGGAATATTTCATAGCGTTATCAATCAATAATGAAACAAGCTGTCTGATTGTTGTTTCATCTCCGCAATAGCTCAAGTTATTGTCTATGTCAAGGTTAAGTGTTTTACCTTGAGAAGTCGCAACTGCCTCAAAACCTTGTGCAACCTCAAGTACGGCATCAGAAATTGAAAAATCAAGCATAATAAGTTTTGTGCTTTCCTCGTCCATTCGTGAAAGAAAAACAAGTTTTTCCGTTAAAGCAGTCAGCCTCTTTACTTGATTTTTAATACTTTCGGTCCACTCATTCTCGCCGTTTTCCATTTCAATAATCTCGGTCGATGCGTCTATAATGGTAAGCGGAGTTTTTATCTCATGACTTGCGTCTGTAATAAATTGCTTTTGCTTTTCGTAGCTTTCTGCAACAGGTTTGAAAACTATTTTTGAAAAAACGAGCACAAGCAGATACACAAGAATAATTCCGCCAACGCTTGCAAGAATGCTAACAATCAGAAAATTATAAAAAGTAGATAGTTCTCTTTCACAATCAAGAAAAATGTACATTTTTCCGTCATCGGTATCAACGCAAGTGTATTTGTAATTATCAATAAATCCGCTTGTCTTGTTCTTTTCGGTAAGCTGATTGGTATATTTTATAGCCTTTTCGGTGGAAACCGCCGCAATCATACCTGTGTTTACAGAAACAATTGTATTTTTATCTGTAACTTTTACGGTAAAATATCTTGTATCAAAAGGAGCTTCTGCCGTCATTTTCTTTTCAAGCATTTTATAGTCAAACGGTTTGTACGCCTTTTCTCCGTTTTTTTTAGGGAAAGTACCGTCATTGTCAGCAATTACCGATATTTTTTCATCGGCTCTGATATTCACGCTGTGATAGTTTTCAATATTTATGGCAGACATCATCACACCAAGCACCAACGCTATGGAAATAAGCGTTATAAGAATAAAATGCCGTCTTAATTTTTTAATCATTTACAGCCTCCAACGCATAGCCACGGTTGCGTACTGCCTTTATTGCAACATTAGCATCAAGTGCCGCAAGTTTTTTACGAAGATAAGAAACATAAACCCACACAACATTTTGATTTGTTTCGGTATCATATCCCCATATTTTCTCCATAAATCTTTCGGTAGAAATTATCATACCTTCGTTTGACATAAGCATTTCAAGCATCTGAAATTCCTTATTTGCAAGTCTTAGTGTTGCTTTTGGAGATGAAACTTCAAAGGTACTGCGGTTAAGCGAAATGTTGCCGCAGTTAAGCAACGAGCCTGTATTCTCCCCTTTTCGTCTTGTCATTGCTCTGATTCTCGCAAGAAGTTCTTTTGTGGCAAACGGCTTGGTAAGATAATCGTCAGCACCGCTGTCAAGTCCCGTTACTCTGTCGTCAATCTCCGATTTTGCGGTAAGAAGTAAAACAGGAACGGAATTTCCGCTTTCTCTTACCTTTCTAAGAACTGTAATTCCGTCCATTTTCGGCATCATTATGTCAAGCACCACACCGTCATAATCACCGTTTGTTATGTAATCAAGGGCGTCTTGTCCGTTATAAACAGCGTCAACGGAATAATTACTGTGTTTTAATATTACAACCAGTGCATTTGAAAGCTCCTTTTCGTCTTCTGCAAGTAATAATCTCACACTTATTCCTCCACTCATTATCGTTTTTTTAATTATACAGTCAAAACCTTAAGATTAGTTTAAATTACCTGTATTACCCTCTCATTCGGGAAATTAAATTTCCGCCGTTCTGCTTTAGCCAAAGTTCGGCTCTTTGGTAGTCGGGCATAATTTTTTCTACCTCTGCCCAGAATTTTTCAGAGTGATTCATTTCACGCAGGTGACAAAGTTCGTGCACAACAATATAATCAATTACATAGTCCGGCGTGAGCATAAGCAGGCAGTTAAAATTAAGATTACCCTTAGTTGAACAGCTCCCCCACCTTGACACAAGATTTTTAATTGTTATTTTATTATAAACAAAATTTTCTTTTTCGGCATAATATTTAACTCTCTTTGGAATATACTCAACTGCCTGATCCGCAAGCTCTTTTACTTGTTCAAATGTTATTTTTTCAAGTTTACTTCTTTCGTCAATTGTACTTTGTACTTTCAGCATATGCTCATCTATCCATTTGGATTTTGAAATTACCAGTCTTTCAATTTCATTGTCGCTGACATACAGAGGTACAAATACAACAATTTGCATATCAGCAGTTATTTTTATTGTTGCGCTTTTTCTTTTGCTTCGTCTTACCTCAACATTATATTCGCCTATCTTCATTTTCATCATTCCTTTATTATACACAAATTTTAGCATAACCGTACCTGCTTAGCAAGCTGTTGCAAATAAAATTTTTTTGGTATAAAATTATTATTAAATATTATTCTTCACACAAAATACAAATAAAAAAGTTACTTTATATATGGTGATTGCAATGTACAAAATACTTCTTGTAGAAGATGACAAAAACATAAGAGAAATGGTTGTTGAATATTTTTCTAACAAAGGCAAAGGAAACTTTCCTGTTTCTGTTGCGGCAAACGGAGAAGTCGGACTGCAAATGGCATACGAAAATCCATATGATTTACTTCTGCTCGATGTAAACCTGCCCAAAATGGACGGATTTTCTATCTGTAAAGAGGTCAGACGATACAGCGATGTGCCTATTATGTTCATTACCGCACGGGTAAACGAAGAAGATGTGCTTAACGGCTATGCCCTCGGATGTGACGATTACATAATTAAACCTTTTGCCCTGCCTGTTCTTTTTGAAAAGGTAAAGGCTCTTATCAAACGGTCAAAGGGACTTGTGCGTTCCTCTGTACTTACGGCAGGAACTCTTACACTGAATCCAAACAACGGAATCGTAATTTCCGACGGTGACGAAGTTGATTTGACAGCTAAAGAATACAAAATACTTAAATTTCTTTTAGAGAACAAAAATATTGTAATCTCCAGAACAAAACTGATAGACAAGCTTTGGGGCTATGACTCTAATGTTGACATTCGTGTACTTGACACGCATATAAAAAATCTCCGAAAAGCATTAAAAGATAACTCAAAGCTGATTAAGACGGTAATCGGCAGAGGTTACAAAATTGAGGAATAATTATGAATAAAAAGCAAAAAAAAGAAAACCGTAAAATACTTATAAGCATTGTCGCAATAGTTTTGCTTATCTGCCTGCTTGCAATGGGTACTTTCTCGTATCTTACATATAATTCCACAAAAGAAATTGACAAGTATCAGGCAGAGCTAAAAGCTAACAACATTATAGATAATGCAAATTACATTGATATAACCAATTTCGGCGAAGTCAATTCATTCGTTGTCGGACATCTTCACAATTACTCAGACACAGATGAAAACAGTACATATGTAATTCTTAAAAATGACTACTATAATCTTTCGGTAGACAATGCAAATAAATTATACATTAAAACGGAAAACTACTATACAAGTTTAGATTATTTCACAGCCGATTCAAGAGCAACTTACAATTACGGGCTAGGAAATTATCTTGACTATTTTACACTTAGAAACAGTATGACTGATGAGCAGTATAATAAAATATGCGATTATCTAAATACAGAGCCTGACGAAAACGGCAACTATTACATTTTATCTGTCAATCAATATGCGATTGATATTTTCAGCGAGGCAAGCAGCGAGGAAATGATACCGATAAGGTTAGAGATTTTGCTCACAAATGAAAACAATGTATGGTATGCGCAGGACAAGCATATAGAATATTTTGACCTTTCATCTGAAAAAATAAGCAAGATGAAAGAAATTCAAAAAGAAGATGAAGAAAACTACAAAAAATATCAAATAGAAAGCGAGGACGATTTATACTCGCTACCAGTACAAATCGGGCCTATACTGTCTGTCGGAAAAATGTCAAAGAACGAAGTCACTAAGGACTTTTTCATAAACGGCGGCAAAGAAAACGAATTAAAAAAATTCAGCGAAAGCAATTCATTAGATGATGAAAATTACGAAACATATATTCCACAAGATAATTTTTCATTTATATACACACAAATCGAACACACAAACCCCAACTATGTTTTGGCAAGCAATTATCATGAGGGCGAAGTAATAACAGAGAATGATTTAACTGCATATGAACAAAAGCAATGCAAAATTATAAGCTATCAAAAATACGAGCCTCTAAAGGAAAGTATGCCTACACTGATAATCGGCAACTGCATTATCCTTGTTTTCTTTATTGTAATCGGAACTATGCTCATACTTATTGTGTGGAAAAACATTACCGGCAGAGCAATTCGTGAACAGCAACGCATTGCAATGACCAATGCGGTAGCGCATAATCTCAAAACTCCACTATGCGTTATTAACGGTTTTTCTGAAAATCTGCGAGAAGAAAGCGGCTACCTTACAAAGCAACATTACATAAATGTTATTCAGGAACAGGCAAACGAAATGGATATACTCGTGCATAAAATGCTGAATTTTTCAAAACTCGAATCCGACTCTGCAAAACTTAATATAAAATCGTTCAATATTAAAACAGAACTTGAAAATATTGCGAATAAATACAATAATATTTCAAGTAAAAATATTATCGTAACTGCAGATGACAAGGAAATTTTTGCAGACAAAGAACTTATGGAGCTTGTGTTTGAAAATCTGATTGAGAATGCTGTTAAATACTCAAAAGATAATTCCGATATTAAAATATCCTTTGCAAATAATAATTTTAATATTTCAAACGAATGTGATGAAATTTCTAAAAAAGATTTAAAAAAGATATGGAAACCGTATAACCGTTTGGAAAAAGACGAAGAGGTGCGTGGCACAGGTATAGGACTTTCCATAGTAAAGCATATTCTTAAACTGCATAGAATAAAGCCGTATACCGAATATTCGGGCGGCAGATTGATTATCGGATTTTATATTTAAGGTTATGTCTTGAATTTGCCGATAATCTTAATAAATTATGGTTTAACGCACAAGTTAAGCAGAATAATTAAAAAATTCAGTTTTAAAGGTTGACCAAACTTTTATAATTGATTGGCAAATCAATTTGCTAAACCATAATTACTCAACTTTCATATAAAAACCGCTCTGCACATAAAATACAGAGCGGTTAATTTTATAAGTTAATTATTCTCTTTTGGTTTTCTTCTTTTATGCTTTTTCTCTGTGAGCGGAGTCATACTCTTGGCACAAATAAGCATAGTGGAAGAATTATGCAATAATGCAGACATAGACGGAGAAATAAGACCTAAAAATCCCGAAGCCATCAGTGCTGAATTAAAACCTACAATAAATCTGTAATTGCGGTTAATTCTATCCATTAATGTCTGACTTATTGTTCTTATTCTCGCTAGTTCGGTAAGGTCGGAGCTTTTGATTGTAATATCTGCGGTTTCTCTTGCAATATCAGACGCATCTCGCATAGCAACAGATACATTTGCAGCCGCAAGCGCCGGTGTATCGTTAATACCGTCACCAACCATAATTACGCCCTTGCTGCTCTTCTTGAGTTCTTCAACATATTTATGTTTATCCTCGGGAAGTACCTGACATTTATATTCGGTAATGCCAAGCATTTCTGCGGTCATTTGAGCCGCTTTCTGACTGTCGCCGGTAAGCATTACAACTCTTTCAATACCCTGATTTCTAAGCATTTGAATAGCTCTCGCAGCCTCTTCTCGTGGTGGGTCACTTATACATAACGCACCGACAAGCACACCGCCGATAGCAAGATAAAGCACAGAGCAAGCGCCTGATTTTTCATCAATAGTTTTCTGCTGTTCTTCGGTTACAGAAATCTGCTCGTCCTCCACTACAAAATGCTTACTGCCTATTACAGCCTTTTTGCCGTGCAGTGTGGTTGCAATTCCGTGTGCAACAATATACTGAACATCAGAGTGCTCCTCTATGTGAGATAATCCTCTTTCATTCGCTGCATTTACAACGGCATTCGCAACGCTGTGAGGGAAATGCTCCTCAAGACAAGCTGCAATTTTGAGTATTTCTTCCTCTGAATAATCACTGAAAGAAATTACTTTTTCAAGCTTCGGCTCGGCATTTGTCAGTGTACCTGTTTTATCAAATACAATGGTATCTGCGTGAGCATATGCCTCAAGATACTTACCGCCTTTAACGGTAATATCGTGGTCGGCCGCCTCCTTGATTGCGGAAATAACCGCAATCGGAGTAGAAAGTTTGATAGCACAGGAATAGTCAACCATAAGCAAAGAAACAGCTTTGGTAATATTCCTTGTAAGAACCAAAGTAGCCAAGAAACCTAAAAAGCTGAACGGTACAATTCTGTCTGCCAAGGTTTCGGCACGGCTTTGTACTCCTGCCTTAAGATTTTCCGAATTATCAATAAGGTCAATAATTTTACTTATTTTTGTGTTTGAAGAAAGAGCCTTTACATTAACTACAATGTTTCCCTCTTCCACAACAGTACCGGCAAATACGGTTATACCCTCACGCTTTGCAACAGGGAGCGGCTCACCTGTCATAGACGACTCGTTTACTGTTGCCTCACCCGATACAACAACACCGTCAACAGGAATAACATTGCCTGTCTGTACTCTGATGTTATCACCCTCTGTCAATTCAGACATAGGAATAAGTACTTCTGAATTATCATCGGTTACAAGCCATACCTTGTCCGCCTTAACAGCAAGGCTGTCCGTAAGCACAGCTTTTGTACGGGCATGAGTATAATCCTCGAGCATACCGGATACGGTAAGCAAGAACATTATTGTTCCTGCGGTTTTAAAGTTTCTCTGTAACAAGCAGGTTGCAATTGACGCACCGTCAAGCACATCAACATTAAGTTTGCAGTTCCAAAGTGCCTTTAAAGCCTTTTTTATGTATTTTATACTTGTGTAAATTGTAACTACCATTCTGATAGGTGCGGGCAAAAGCCATTTTTGCAAAAGTCTTTTTGCCACGCAAGAAATCAGATTATGTTTAAAATTATTATCAATATCTTGAACGCTGACAGTTTTCTTTGCCTCAACTTTTACAAGAGAACTGCGCTCTATTGACGCTATAACATCAATTACATTCTGACGATAACCTTTGTCATACATAACAAGGATACCGCCGTTTTCGGAATTTACTTCAACCTTTTTTACATAATTTTTCTCTATAAGAAAATTATAAATACAACCCTCATACGCCTTATCAAAAGCATATGCGCCGCAGCGGAATCTGATTCGCTGCGGCTTATCATATACAATAGAATATTTCATTATTCTTCAACTTCTGTTT
>OGIV01002020.1_pt1 | contig 10758 bp, 5 predicted proteins | sample 1571861 | NCBI WGS metagenome assembly OGIV01 (sample SAMEA2582099, study PRJEB24529) | metagenome | biome: Human gut stool | place: China | collected 2011 | reverse complement strand
GCTGGCAGTCGCAGTTCGATCAAAAAGATCTGCAGGAGGGCGAGGAGTCGCTGGACCTGCAGGCCGGCCAGATCGGCAAAGTGAGCTTCCCGGTGGAGTGGGGATCCTATCGCCTGGAGGTGAAAGGACCGGACGACGTGGTCAGCAGCGTGCGCTTCTGGGCGGGCTACAGCTGGCAGGATAACAGCGAAGGCGCCGGCGCGGCGCGTCCTGACCGGGTCACCATGAAGCTGGATAAACCGAGCTATAAACCGGGCGACACCATCAGGCTGCACATCGCCGCCCCGGCGGCGGGTAAAGGCTACGCGATGGTCGAATCCAGCGAAGGGCCGCTGTGGTGGCAGGAAATTGACGTCCCGGCGGAGGGCATGGATCTGTCTATTCCGGTGGATAAAGCCTGGAATCGCCACGATCTCTACCTCAGCACGCTGGTGGTTCGCCCCGGCGATAAATCGCGATCGGCGACGCCGAAACGCGCGGTCGGCCTGCTGCATCTGCCGCTGGGCGATGAAAACCGCCGTCTGTCTTTGGCGCTGGAAGCGCCGGAGAAAATGCGCCCGAATCAGCCGTTGACGGTGAAAGTGAAGGCCAGCGTTAAAGAGGGCGAGGTGCCGAAACAGATTAACGTTCTGCTCTCGGCGGTGGATAGCGGGGTGCTGAATATTACCGATTACGCTACGCCGGATCCGTGGAACGCTTTCTTCGGCCAGAAACGTTACGGCGCGGATATTTATGACATCTACGGCCAGGTGATCGAAGGGCAGGGACGTGTGGCCAGCCTGCGCTTCGGCGGCGATGGCGACGAGTTAAAACGCGGCGGCAAACCGCCGGTCAACCACGTGACGATCGTCGCCCAGCAGGCGCAGCCGGTGGTATTGAACGATCAGGGCGAAGGCACGGTGACGTTACCCATTGGCGATTTTAACGGCGAGCTGCGGGTGATGGCCCAGGCGTGGACGGCGGATGACTTCGGCAGCAGCGAAGATAAAGTGGTGGTGGCCGCCCCGGTCATCGCCGAGCTGAACACCCCGCGCTTCCTCGCCAGCGGCGATACTACGCGTCTGGCGCTGGATCTCAGCAATCTGACCGACAAACCGCAAACCCTGCAGGTACATCTTACCGCCAGCGGGTTGGTCACGTTGACCGAGGGCCAACTGCCGCCGGTACAGTTGGCGCCGGGCGCGCGCAGCACGCTGTTTGTGCCGGTGACCGCGTTAGCGGGGTTCGGCGATGGTCAGGTCAACGCCACTATCAGCGGTCTGAGCCTGCCGGGCGAAACCTTCGCCCCGCTGCAAAAACAGTGGAAAATCGGCGTGCGTCCGGCGTACCCGGCACAGACCGTCAACAGCGGCGCAGTGCTGCAGCCAGGTGAAAGCTGGCAGCCGCCGGCGGCGCAGAGCCAGGGCTTTGCCCCGCAAACGCTGCAGGGCCAACTGCTGCTCAGCGGTAAACCACCGTTGAATCTCGCCCGCTATATCCGCGAGCTGAAAGCCTATCCTTACGGCTGCCTTGAGCAGACCGCCAGCGGCCTGTTCCCGTCCCTGTACACCAGCGCGGCGCAGCTAAAGGCGCTGGGCATTAGCGGGGACAGCGACGAAAAACGCCGCGCGGCCATCGATGTCGGTATTTCACGCCTGCTGCAGATGCAGCTGGAAAACGGCGGCTTTGCGCTATGGGATAGAGAGGGGCCGGAAGAGTACTGGCTGACCGCCTACGCCATGGACTTCCTCGTGCGCGCCAGCGAGCAGGGCTATAGCGTACCGGTCAACGCCATTAATAAAGGCAACGAGCGCCTGCTGCGCTATCTGCAGGAGCCGGGCCTGATGACCGTGCGCTACAGCGACGACGCCCAGGCTAGCCGCTTTGCCGCTCAGGCCTATGCCGCGCTGGTGCTGGCGCGTCAGCAAAAAGCGCCGCTCGGCGCCTTGCGTGAAATCTGGAGCCGTCACGACCAGGCGCGATCCGGCTTGCCGCTGCTGCAGCTCGGCATTGCGCTGAAAACCATGGGCGATGCGCCGCGCGGCGACGCCGCCCTGAAGCTGGCGGTTGCCACCCCGCGCCAGGATGAGAATCGTTGGCTGGGCGATTACGGTAGCCCGCTGCGCGATAACGCCCTGAAGCTGGCGCTGCTGGAAGAGAATAAGCTGCTGCCGGAGGTGCAAACTCAGCTGTTGAGCACGCTGTCGGAAGAGGCCTATGGCCAGCGCTGGCTGTCGACCCAGGAAACCAACGCCTTGTTCCTTGCCGGACGTACGCTGGTGGACCTGCCGGGCAACTGGCAGGCGCAAACCTCGCTGCAGGCGGAGCCGCTTGCCAGCGACAAAGCGCAAACCCGCAATCTCGACGGCGATCGGCTGGCGGCGCTGCAGGTGAGTAATACCGGCAGTCAGCCGCTGTGGCTGCGTCTCGACAGCAGCGGCTATCCGCAAAGCGCGCCGCAGCCGGGCGGTAACGTCCTGGGGATTGAACGCACTATTTTCGATACCCAGGGGCAGCAGAAATCGCTGCCTTCACTGCGCAGCGGCGAACTGGTGCTCGTCAAGCTGGAGGTGACCGCCAAACGCAACGTGCCTGACGCGCTGGTGGTTGATCTGTTGCCAGCCGGTCTGGAGCTGGAAAACCAGAATCTGGCCAACAGCAGCGCCAGCCTGCAGGAGAATGGCGACGCGGTGCAAAACCTGCTTAACCAGATGCAGCAGGCGGATATTCAGCATATCGAGTTCCGCGATGACCGTTTCGTCGCCGCCGTCGCTGTCAATGAAGGCCAGCCGGTGACGCTGGTCTATCTGGCGCGGGCGGTGACGCCGGGCACTTATCAGGTCCCGCAGCCCCAGGTGGAATCGATGTATGTGCCGCAGTGGCGGGCGACCGGGGCGGCCAGCGGTCCGCTCACCGTGACGCCGTAAATGCGCGTATTGCCTCGGGTAAAACGCCGCTGGCGCTGGCTGGCGGCGTTTATTTTTCTGTTGTGGCTGGCGGTGCTGGCGGCCGATCGCCTGTGGCCGCTGCCGCTGCATGACGTCACGCCTGCCCGTGTGGTGGTGGCGGAAGACGGGACGCCGCTGTGGCGGTTTGCCGACGCGCAGGGCGTCTGGCGTTATCCGGTCACCATCGCCGACGTTTCGCCGCGCTATCTGCAGGCGCTCATCCACTATGAAGACCGCTGGTTCTGGCGCCATCCGGGGGTCAATCCCTTCGCGGTGCTGCGCGCCGCCTGGCAGGATCTTACTTCCGGGCGAGTTATCTCGGGCGGCAGCACGCTTACCATGCAGGTGGCACGCCTGCTTGATCCCCATTCACGCACCTTCGGCGGCAAGCTGCGCCAGCTGTGGCGAGCGCTGCAGCTGGAGTGGCATCTGTCAAAAAGCGACATTCTAACCCTCTATTTGAACCGCGCGCCGTTTGGCGGCACCCTGCAGGGGATCGGCGCGGCCAGCTGGGCCTATCTCGGTAAGCCGCCTGCCCGGCTTAGCTACGGCGAGGCGGCGCTGCTGGCGGTACTTCCCCAGGCGCCCAGTCGTTTACGTCCGGACCGCTGGCCGCAGCGGGCGCAGGCGGCTCGCGATAAGGTGCTGGAGAGGATGCTCAGCCAGGGCGTCTGGCCGCAGCGAGCGGTACAGGAAGCGATGGAAGAGCCGGTGTGGCTTTTCCCGCGGCAGATGCCGCAGCTGGCGCCGCTGTTTGCGCGCCGGGCGCTGGCGACAAGCGGTGATGAAAAGGTGACGACAACGCTCGATGCCGGGCTTCAGCGGCAGCTTGAAGATTTGGCGATGAACTGGAAATCACGTCTGCCGCCGCGCAGCTCACTGGCGATTGTCGTCGTCGATCACACTGATATGAAAGTCCGCGGCTGGGTGGGATCGGCGGATATCACCGACGACAGCCGCTTCGGCCATATTGATATGGTCTCGGCGGTACGCTCGCCGGGGTCGGTGCTGAAACCCTTTATCTACGCGATGGCGATGGATGAGGGGCTGATTCACCCGGCATCGCTATTACAGGATGTGCCACGGCGTTTTAGCGATTATCGCCCCGGTAATTTCGACAGCGGGTTTCATGGCCCGGTGAGCGCCAGCGAGGCTCTGGTGCGTTCGTTGAATCTGCCTGCGGTGCAGGTGCTCGAAGCCTATGGACCAAAACGCTTTGCGGCTAATTTACGCAACGCCGGGCTGCCCCTGACGCTGCCCGCTGGCGCAGAGCCGAATCTGTCGCTAATCCTCGGCGGCGCCGGGGCGCGGCTGGAAGATATTGTCGCGGCGTACAGCGCCTTCGCCCGCCATGGCAAGGCGGCGCGGCTGCGCCTGAAGCCGAGCGACCCATTGACCGAGCGCGCGCTGATGTCGCCCGGGGCGGCATGGATCGTCCGGCGTATTTTGGCCGGCGAAGCGCAACCGGTTCCCGATGCCTCGCTGCCGCAGGCGGTGCCGCTGGCGTGGAAAACCGGTACCAGCTACGGTTATCGCGATGCGTGGGCGGTAGGCCTCAACGCGCGTTATTTGATTGGCAGCTGGACCGGACGGCCAGACGGTACGCCGGTGGTGGGGCAGTTTGGTTTTGCCAGCGCCGTGCCGCTGTTAAACCAGGTCAATAATATGTTGCTGGCGCGTCCGTTAATGAGCCGCGGCGGGCTGCCGGTCGACCCGCGTCCGCAGTCGGTGAGCCTCGGCACTGTCTGCTGGCCCGGCGGGCAGGATCTGCCAGCTGGCGATAGCAACTGCCGCCGGCGCTTAGCCAGCTGGCTTCTGGACGCCAGCCAGCCGCCGACGCTGCTGCTACCGGGTCAGGAGGGCGTGCGCGGTATCCGCTTCCCGGTCTGGCGTAACGCAGCAGGAGAAAGGGTCGCCGCGGATTGTCCGGGCGCGACAGAAACTTCTGTTGATGTCTGGCCGCTGCCGCTGGAACCCTGGCTGCCGGTTAGCGAGCGCCGCCGGGCGCGGCTGGGTACGGCATCGAAGGCGTGTCCGCCGCTGCAGACTCAGGATGCCGCGCCGCTGGTGCTTTCCGGCATCCGCGAAGGCGCAGTGATAAAACGACTGCCGGGCGAGGCGCGGGTGATGTTACCCGTGGAAACGAACGGTGGGGAAGGGCGACGCTGGTGGTTTATTAACGGCGAACCGTTAGAGGCAGCAGGCGCAAGAACGACAATTACGCTTGATAAGCCCGGCGAGTGGCAACTGGTGGTAATGGATGAGGCAGGGCAAACGGCGGCCGCCAATTTCACCCTACAGTAAACAGGGTAAATCTGTTGTTGGCGGTTTGTGTTGCTAATACTCATCTTATTTTAACAAAATGTTACCTTCGTCCGTAGGCATCGCCGACGTTGCTCATTATAATGCGCGCCAGGCCATACAATCGTATGTGCAACAACAGAACATTTAATTAGAGGTAATCATGGCTATTGAACGTACTTTTTCCATCATCAAACCAAACGCGGTGGCAAAAAACGTTATTGGCAGCATCTTTTCCCGCTTTGAAGCTGCAGGGTTCAAAATCGTCGGCACCAAAATGCTGCATCTGACCGTTGAGCAGGCTCGCGGTTTCTATGCTGAGCACGAAGGTCGCCCGTTCTTCGACGGTCTGGTTGAGTTCATGACCTCCGGCCCGATCGTGGTTTCCGTTCTGGAAGGCGAAAATGCGGTACAGCGTCACCGTGACCTGCTGGGCGCCACCAATCCGGCAAACGCCCTGGCGGGTACCCTGCGCGCTGACTACGCTGACAGCTTCACCGAGAACGGCACCCACGGTTCCGACTCTGTAGAATCCGCTGCCCGCGAAATCGCGTTCTTCTTTGCTGAAGGCGAGGTTTGCCCGCGCACTCGCTAATCTCCTGCGTCTTTCACGCCACAGCATTGTTGGCTTCCTTCGCGCACCCCGGTCACATAGTTATCTATGCTCCCGGGGATTTGCGAACTCGCCGTCTCGCTGTGACCTGAAATACTTTGGAGATACAAACCTCGTCTTTTCGACCGTCGCGGCGTTGGCCTGACAATCGAAAAGCCTTAGAGGATTAAGTACGCAGTTACAGATTTTTTTATCATTGCTTTGTGCAAACGTGGCAATGATGCGCCAGAATTTGTAGAATATAGCGCCCCTGGACGAGCAGTCGCTCTCCGGGGCGTTTCTTTTTCAACCCACCTGGGGCCATAACGTGTAATAACGAGGCCGGAAAAATTATGTCTGAACAAATTGTCACGCCTGATACCGCCGCTCTGACGGTGCCGAATAAAGATGCCAAAATCAACCTGCTGGATTTAAACCGTCAGCAGATGCGCGAGTTTTTCAAAAACATGGGCGAGAAGCCTTTCCGCGCCGATCAGGTGATGAAATGGATGTATCACTACTGCTGCGATGACTTTGATGAAATGACCGACATCAACAAAGTCCTGCGCGGCAAACTGAAGGAAGTCGCCGAGATCCGTGCGCCGGAAGTCGTTGAAGAGCAGCGCTCCAGCGACGGCACCATTAAGTGGGCGATTGCCGTTGGCGATCAGCGCGTTGAAACGGTATACATCCCGGAAGAAGACCGCGCCACGCTGTGCGTCTCTTCACAGGTTGGCTGTGCGCTGGAATGTAAATTCTGCTCCACCGCTCAGCAAGGCTTCAACCGTAACCTGCGCGTTTCCGAAATTATTGGCCAGGTCTGGCGCGCGGCGAAAATCGTCGGCGCGGTGAAGACTACCGGCGTGCGTCCAATTACCAACGTGGTAATGATGGGCATGGGCGAGCCGCTGCTGAACCTCAACAACGTCGTTCCGGCGATGGAAATCATGCTCGACGATTTCGGCTTTGGCCTTTCCAAGCGTCGTGTGACCTTGTCTACCTCCGGCGTGGTGCCGGCGCTGGATAAACTCGGCGATATGATCGACGTTGCGCTGGCGATCTCCTTGCACGCGCCGAACGACACCATTCGCGACGAAATCGTCCCGATCAACAAAAAGTACAACATCGAGACGTTCCTCAACTCGGTGCGCGGCTATATTTCGAAGTCCAACGCCAACCAGGGCCGGGTGACCATCGAGTACGTGATGCTGGATCACGTCAACGACGGCACCGAGCACGCCCATGAGCTGGCGGCGCTGCTGAAAGATACGCCGTGCAAGATCAACCTGATCCCATGGAACCCGTTCCCGGGCGCGCCGTATGGCCGCAGCTCCAACAGCCGCATCGACCGTTTCTCCAAAGTCCTGATGGAGTACGGCTTTACGACCATCGTGCGTAAAACGCGCGGCGACGATATCGATGCCGCCTGCGGCCAGCTGGCGGGCGACGTCATTGACCGTACCAAGCGTACGCTGCGTAAGCGGATGCAGGGCGAAGCGATTGACGTAAAAGCGGTCTGACAAATGATGACCCGTGCAGCGCAGGCGGCACGGGTCATATTTATGGCCGATAGCCAGGCGAAATACGCTGATTCGGTTAATAATTACGGTGCGTTTTTGTCGACTTTGAGGCAGTATGTAGCGGCACAACAACCGCTTAGCATTCAATTTTGATTCGTCTCTGTGATCGCGCGGCTGACAGTCCTATACTGTGAGGCTGACGTAGCACAGATGTCTCGCGGCGCCGGCTTTTTCCCGCGCTGAACTTTAAATTTCACGTACCAGTAGTTGTAGCGAATGAATACTGAAGCCACTCAAGATCATCAAGAAGCAAACACCACGGGCGCGCGTCTGCGTCACGCCCGCGAACAACTCGGACTTAGCCAGCAAGCGGTGGCCGAACGCTTATGCCTGAAGGTGTCCACGGTTCGTGATATTGAAGACGATAAGGCCCCCGCCGACCTCGCCTCCACCTTCCTGCGCGGGTACATCCGCTCCTACGCTCGCCTCGTACATATTCCGGAAGAAGAACTGCTGCCGATGATGGCCAAGCAGGCGCCCATCCGCGCGGCGAAAGTCGCGCCAATGCAGAGTTTCTCTTTAGGCAAGCGCCGCAAAAAGCGCGACGGCTGGCTGATGAGCTTCACCTGGCTGGTGCTGTTTGTGGTTATCGGTCTGAGCGGCGCCTGGTGGTGGCAAGACCATAAGGCGCAGCAGGAAGAGATTTCGACCATGGCCGATCAGTCTTCCGCTGAGCTGAACGGCGGCGACGCCAACAGCCAGAACGTGCCGCTGGATACCAGCGCCCCTGCAGCCCCGACCGCCGATAGCGCCGCGAACAGCGCGCCAACCGATACCGCCAGCGCACCGACCACCAGCGCGCCGGCCCAGACGCCAGCGGATAATAACGCTGTCGTGGCCCCTTCCCAGGCCAATGTCGATACCGCGGGGACGACGCCGGCAGCTCCGGCTACCACTCCAGCCTCGCCGTTGCCGACCGATCAGGCGAACGTCACGACTCCGGCGGCGTCGGCGCAGGATCTGGTGATGAACTTTTCCGCCGACTGCTGGCTGGAAGTGAGCGATGCCACCGGTAAAAAACTGTTCAGCGGCCTGCAGCGTAAAGGCGGTAACCTGAACCTGAGCGGTCAGGCGCCGTATAAGCTGAAAATTGGCGCCCCGGCCGCGGTACAGATCCAGTATCTGGGCAAGCCTGTCGATTTAAGTCGTTTTATCAGAACTAACCAGGTTGCGCGTCTGACCCTCAATGCCGAATCATCACCGGCGCAGTAACAGACGGGTAACGCGGGAGATTTTTCATGCATAACCAGGCTCCGATTCAACGTAGAAAATCTAAACGTATTTACGTTGGTAATGTGCCAATTGGCGATGGGGCTCCCATCGCCGTTCAGTCAATGACCAATACGCGCACCACCGATGTGGCGGCGACCGTAAATCAAATCAAAGCGTTAGAGCGCGTAGGCGCGGACATTGTCCGTGTCTCTGTTCCGACGATGGACGCTGCTGAGGCGTTCAAACTTATCAAACAGCAGGTTAACGTCCCGCTGGTCGCCGATATCCACTTTGACTACCGTATTGCGCTGAAAGTGGCGGAATATGGCGTCGACTGCCTGCGTATCAACCCGGGCAACATCGGCAACGAAGAGCGCATCCGCATGGTTGTAGATTGCGCTCGCGATAAAAACATCCCGATCCGCATCGGCGTCAACGCCGGTTCGCTGGAAAAAGATCTGCAGGAAAAATATGGCGAGCCGACGCCGCAGGCGCTGCTCGAATCCGCCATGCGTCATGTCGATCATCTCGATCGTCTGAACTTCGATCAGTTTAAAGTCAGCGTTAAAGCCTCCGATGTCTTCCTGGCGGTGGAATCCTATCGTCTGCTGGCGAAGCAGATCGATCAACCGCTGCATCTCGGGATCACTGAAGCCGGCGGCGCGCGTAGCGGCGCGGTAAAATCCGCGATCGGTTTAGGTCTGCTGCTGTCTGAAGGGATCGGCGATACCCTGCGCGTGTCGCTGGCCGCCGACCCGGTGGAAGAGATCAAAGTTGGCTTCGATATCCTGAAGTCGCTGCGCATCCGTTCTCGCGGTATTAACTTTATCGCTTGCCCGACCTGCTCGCGTCAGGAGTTTGACGTCATCGGTACGGTGAACGCGCTGGAGCAGCGTCTGGAAGATATCATCACTCCGATGGATGTTTCGATCATCGGCTGTGTGGTTAACGGCCCTGGCGAAGCGCTGGTTTCCACTCTCGGCGTCACTGGCGGCAACAAGAAAAGCGGCCTGTACGAGGACGGCGTTCGCAAAGACCGACTGGACAACAACGACATGATCGACCAGCTGGAAGCGCGTATCCGTGCGAAAGCCACCATGCTGGATGAAGCGCGTCGTATTGAAGTTCAGCAGGTTGAAGCAAAATAACGTGTTGGGAAGCAATACGCTTCCCGTGTATGATTGAACCTGCGGGCGCAAGGCGCCGGGGTTCATTTTTATATATAAAGAGAATAAACGTGGCAAAGAACATTCAAGCCATCCGTGGCATGAACGATTATCTGCCGGGCGAAACCGCTCTCTGGCAGCGCATTGAAGGCTCACTGAAGCAGGTGCTCGGTAGCTACGGTTACAGCGAAATCCGTTTGCCGATTGTAGAGCAGACCCCGTTATTCAAACGCGCGATCGGCGAAGTGACCGACGTGGTTGAAAAAGAGATGTATACCTTCGAAGACCGCAATGGCGATAGCCTGACGCTGCGTCCGGAAGGAACGGCGGGCTGCGTACGTGCCGGCATCGAACATGGTCTGCTGTACAATCAAGAACAGCGTCTGTGGTACGTGGGGCCGATGTTCCGCCACGAGCGTCCGCAGAAAGGGCGCTACCGTCAGTTCCATCAGATTGGCGCGGAAGTCTTTGGCCTGCAGGGCCCGGATATCGACGCTGAGCTTATCATGTTGACCGCGCGCTGGTGGCGCGAGCTGGGCATTTCCGATCATGTCAGCCTTGAGCTGAACTCCATCGGTTCGCTGGAGGCGCGTGCCGCCTATCGCGACGCGCTGGTTGCCTATCTGGAACAATTTAAAGATAAGCTTGATGAAGACTGCAAACGCCGCATGTACACTAACCCGCTGCGCGTGCTGGATTCAAAAAATCCAGAAGTGCAGGCGCTTCTCAACGACGCTCCGGCATTAGGTGATTATCTGGACGAGGAATCTCGTGAGCATTTTGCCGGTCTGTGCAAACTGCTGGAGAGCGCGGGGATCGCTTACACCGTAAACCAGCGTCTGGTGCGTGGTCTGGATTACTATAACCGTACCGTTTTCGAGTGGGTGACTAACAGTCTCGGCTCCCAGGGCACCGTGTGTGCAGGCGGTCGTTATGACGGTCTTGTGGAACAACTGGGCGGTCGTGCAACACCGGCTGTC
>OGIV01002019.1_pt1 | contig 10763 bp, 3 predicted proteins | sample 1571861 | NCBI WGS metagenome assembly OGIV01 (sample SAMEA2582099, study PRJEB24529) | metagenome | biome: Human gut stool | place: China | collected 2011 | reverse complement strand
GGCGTGCTTCACCATTAGAAGCAGTCAAACCGGCATCCGTACAGAATTGTGGTACGAAAATAGCTTCGCTAGGTTTATCAATAGCATATTCAGGAATATCGGTTGGCAATGCATGTTGTTGGAATACGCGTTTAAATTCATCTTCCGCTTCTTGCGCTGCTTGTTCACCATGATATAAACGAACGATTGTTTTTGCCAATTGCATTTTTGCATCACGTGGGTGTAATGTGCTATTTTCTAAACGTTCTTCCATGTCGTCTTGATCTTCGATAGACATATCCGTAACAAGCATGAAATAACGCATCATCAATTCATCAGGAATAGACATGGCTTTACCATACATATCTTTAGGTGCTTCATCAATACCGATGTAGTTACCCAAGGATTTACTCATCTTTTGAACGCCGTCAAGGCCTTCGAGCAATGGCATAGTAATAACTACTTGAGGTTCTTGTCCTGCCAATTCTTGCAAGTGACGACCCATAAGTAAGTTGAAAGTTTGATCTGTACCACCAAATTCAACATCTGCATGCAATGCTACAGAGTCTTGACCTTGCATCAATGGATACATAAATTCATGAACACCGATAGCACGACCTTCTTTGAAACGTTTATTGAAATCATCACGTTCCATCATACGTGCTACAGTGTAAGAACTTGCCAAGCGAAGCACATCAGCAAAGTTCATGGTTTCAAGCCATTCACTGTTGTCACGAACAATAGTTTTTTCAGGATCCAATACTTTAAAGATTTGTGTTTTATAAGTTTCAGCATTTTTCAATACTTCTTCTTTTGTAAGTGGTGGACGAGTTACACTTTTACCAGTAGGATCACCAATACGAGCAGTGAAACCACCGATAACGATCACTACTTGATGACCAAATTCTTGGAACAAACGTAGTTTACGAAGTGGTACTGTATGGCCTAAATGAATATCTGGCGCTGTTGGGTCCAAACCTAATTTTACAACTAAAGGTTTATTTTCCTTAATAGATTTTTCTATTTTCTTTACAAGATCTTGTTCATTAATTAAATCTGCTACGCCGTGTTTAATTTGGCGCACTTGTTCTTGAGCACTAACCATGATAATCCTCCTCGAAATACTATTGTTTTAGTATACCATTATCTAAAAACTTTCACAATTATATATATAGTATTGGTTTTAAGCCATTTATGATATAATATTTATAACTGCGTAATAGAATTTACGTTATATTTACTAACAAAAGAAAAAAGAGGTGACTCTATGAGTAATAACTCAAATGCGAGAAGCAGCCGCCGTTCTAATGGTAGCGGCTCTACACCGAAGAAAACAAGTCCGAAGCGTCTATTTTGGATTTGTGCCCTTCTCCTTATACTCATCGTAGCCGGAGGTGGCTGTGGTTTTATCAGTGCTACACTGTCTAACCTACCAGATGTATCCAATGTACGTCCTTCTGCATCGTCTCAAATTTACGATGTCCATGGTAATCTCATCACAACGGTTCATTCCACAGAGAATAGATTACCAGTACCTTTAAAAGATGTACCAAAGGATTTACAAAATGCCTTTGTTGCTACTGAGGACTCTCGCTTCTATTCCCATCACGGTATCGACCCTGTTGGTATCTTGCGTGCTGTATGGGTTAACATTGTTCATAGTGGCGTATCTGAAGGTGGTTCTACAATCACTCAACAGTTAGCGCGTAATGCATTCTTATCTCAAGACAGAACATTTAAACGTAAAATTTCTGAAGCATTGCTAGCACTTAAAATTGAACAACATTACACTAAGGATGAAATCCTTGAAATGTACATGAACCAAATTTACTTTGGCCAAGGTGCATACGGTGTACAATCTGCAGCTCATGTATACTTTGGTAAGGATGCTAGCCAATTAACGCTAGCTCAAGCAGCACTCATTGCAGGCTTACCACAAAGTCCTAACTACTACTCTCCATTCAATGATTTGGAAGCTAGTAAAAAACGTCAAGCTGTTGTATTAGGCCAAATGGTTAAATACGGTTACATTACACAAGAGCAAGCTGATGAAGCACGTCAAGCAGATTTAGGCTTAGTGGCAAAACAAGAACAAACGCATGAAAAATCTAATGCATCTTACTTCATTAACTATGTAATTGCACAAGTTTCTGAAAAATATGGTGATGATGCAATCTATAAAGATGGTCTAAAAATTTATACCACTCTCGATATGGATGCTCAAAATGCTGCAGTTGCAGCAATGCAAAATCTACCAACTATGTATACTGACCAAAATGGTCTACACCAACCACAAGGTGCTATTGTAGCAATGAATCCACATAACGGTTATATAGTTGCCATGGTCGGTGGTCGTGGAGATGATGCCTTTAACCGTGCATCACAAGCGGAACGTCAACCAGGCTCTGCTATGAAACCATTTGTTTACTTAGCTGCTATTCAATCTGGTAAAACTCCAGGTTCCATTGTTGATGACAGCCCTGTTGATTTTAATGGATGGCGTCCTCAAAACTATGAACGAAACTATGAAGGCAATATTACTTACCGTTATGCATTACAACATTCTCGTAACGTACCAGCTGTAAAAATTGCTGATGAAGTGGGCATGTCTAAGATTATCGACTTAGCTAAAAAGATGGGTATTACTACCTTAACTGATGAAGATAACAACTTATCAACAGCACTTGGTGGTTTAACTCATGGTGTTTCACCATTAGAAATGGCAGAAGCCTATGGCGTACTGGCTAATGGTGGCGTCAAGGTTCAACCTACAGCAATCATAAAAATTGTGGATCGCAACGGACAAGTGGTGGAAGAAAATTCCATCCAAGAAAAACGCGTCGTTGAAGAAAAAGATGCGGCTATCATCACAGATATGTTAGAATCTGTTATCAATGGTGGTACTGGTGGCAATGCTGCTATCGGTAGACCTGCAGCTGGTAAAACAGGTACAACAGATGATGAAAAAGACGCTTGGTTCGTTGGATATACACCTGATTTAGTTGCTGCGGTTTGGATAGGCGATGACTATGGATCTGAAACATTAGGTATTACCGGTGGTTCAACGCCGGCAGTAATGTGGAGACAATTTATGTCGGCCGCATTAGCTAATACCCCTGCTTCTGACTTCTCCGTTCCTGCTAGCGCTCAATCAGCTGTTTCTGAAGGTTATTATAATCCTGTAAAAGCACAGCCTAAAAAAGAAGCTGCTAAGGACGAAAAAGCAGACAAAAAAGACGATAAAGACAAGTCAAAAGATGAAGCTGTAAAAGATGACAGTGGCTCAAAAGATGATGCAACTGAACAGAAATCTAATTCATCCAAAAGTAAAAAGTCTAGTAAAAAAGATCGTTAATCTCATACGCTAAAGGAGCGGAACATGTGTTCCGCTCCTTTCTTTTACGTAAAAAGGTAGTAAGTTCTAAGAACTTACTACCTCTTCTATTTCTATATAGGTATATGGCTATACCCCATAACCAATTTGATATACGATAATAATTTACTGTATTATCTATAACTATATCACTATTGTGTAGCTTTATTTCAAAACTACATTCGTAGCCCCTGCACCACCTTCGTCATAGCCTGCCGTTTCAAAATGAGCTACATGAGGTAAGGTACGCAAATATTGATGTACACCTTCTCGTAATGCGCCAGTCCCCTTACCGTGAATAATGCGCACTTGATTAACACCACCAAGTAAAGCTTGGTCAATAAATCTACCAACAGAAACTGTCGCTTCATCTACCGTTTGTCCAAGAATATTGATTTCAGTACGAACCTCTTTTTGGCGTTGTACGGCAGAGCCACCCATACGTTTTCTAGTCTTAGGCATAGCTGCTTTTTGTTCCCGTTCAAGCTTATTTCCTTCTTCACGTGTAGTAGATTGTAATTCGCTAACCTTTACAGTAGCTGTTAGTCCATTAATATCTACATTCACACGATTGCCATTGATAGCTAATACGGTACCTAATGAGCGTAAAGATGTAACATATACTGCTTGGCCTACCTTAATAGCATCTGCCGTCAAGGACTTACGATCATCATCTACTGGGGCTTCTGGTACATGTACATTAGAAATGCCCTTACGTGCAGCATTAATAGCAGATTGACGCTTATCCTTATTTGTTTCAGAGAATTGCGATTTCAATTGCTTAATAATCGCTTCCCCTTCGACGCGCAAGCTACGTTTCATAGATTCTGCATCAGCTTGAGCTTTGGCTAAGATTTGTTTACGCTTTTCGTTAAACTGTTTCTTTTCCTTCTCTAATTGACCACGCATGCGACGTGTTTCATCAAGCTCTTTCTTTAACGCTCTTTCCCGTTCAGATGCCTTACGAAGTTGCTCATTCAAATCTGAAAGAACTTCTTCCATTTCATGGCTACCAAATTGAGATTTATACTCTGCCGCGCGCGTTACGATATCTTTTGGTAAACCTAAGCGGGCCGCAATACTCAATGCATGGCTACTACCTGCTACACCAATATGAAGTCGATACGTTGGCTTTAAGGTACGCTCATCAAATTCTACATGGCCGTTTTCGATTCCTTCTGTATGGTATGCATAGTTTTTAAGCTCATTATAATGGGTACTTACCATCATAAGGGCACCTTTTTTACGGAAGAATTCAAGGATAGATACAGCTAAAGCACTACCTTCCTCTGGATCTGTACCAGATCCAAGCTCATCCAGCAATACCAAGTCATTTGGGCCACAATGTTTAATGATAGAAATAACTTGTGTCATATGAGCAGAGAACGTACTAAGGCTAGCCTCAATACTTTGTTCATCCCCAATATCGGCAAAGATATTTTGGAATATAGGCAACATTGAGCCGTGGTCTGCAGGGATAAATAGACCACATTGGTTCATTAAGCTCAATAACCCTAATGTTTTAAGGGATACTGTTTTACCACCTGTATTAGAACCAGTAATCAATAAAATACGGTACGATGTACCTAATTGAATATTTGTAGGCACTACCACATTCGGTGGGATTAATGGGTGCCGAGCTCTCATGAGATTGACAGTTCTATCAGTACTCAAGATGGCCGGTACACCCTTATAAGAAATAGCAAGGCTCGCCTTACCATATACAAATTCGATGTGGGATACCTTTTCACAAGCATCCATCAAATCATTACTATGTTGTTTTACAAGGGCTGATAATTCACGGTAAATACGCAATACCTCTTGCTCTTCACCAATCAAAGCCTCTTGTAATTCATTATTTAGATTCACCAAGCGCATCGGTTCAATATAGAGTGTTTGACCCGTTGCAGAACGGTCGTGAATAAGACCATCAAAATATTGGCGATATTCCTGTTTTACAGGGATTACGTAGCGATTGTTACGCTGTGTAATGATCGTTTCTTGGAAATACTTCTGATTATCCTTGTCGTGTAAGATAGCTTGAATATCATTTTTGATCTTTTCCCGAGTTTTGATAATCGTATTTCTTAGGCTCGCCAACTTAGGAGATGCTGTATCAAGCAATTCCCCTTTTTCATCAAAGACGCGTTTAAAGCGATTTTCAATGCGATCTGTATTTGGCATATCCTGAACCCATAAGAATAGCAAAGGATATTCCATATATTTCGTTCTAAAGAACTTTGTCATCCGCTTATAAGCACCAATGGTTAAATAAATATCCCATAATGCTTCACGCGTAAGGACAAAGTCTTTACGACTCTTCTTACAGGACTCACGAATATCTCGCGTACCGCCTAACGGTTGTTCTACCTCAGTTTGTAAAGAACGCATGGCTTCTGCTGTTTCATCAAGGTTCTCTTGAATAGCTTTAGCATCCGTCATTGGTTCAATATGCATAGCTAATTCTTTAGCAATGGTAGAACTACAATGTTGTTGTAATTGTTCTTTTATATGGTGAAAGTCTAATACATCTTCGTTAAACAATGTACTACCTCTTTTATAAAATACCTCTAAAATAGTGGCCCCTTGTAATAGGTGTATCATCTTTACCTACACTCTTAGGCGGAGCCTCTTTTGTTCCATTTTGAATGGATACATAATCTGCTACGATAATACGCAATCTCTTTGGATCCATATGACGTCCATCGATGCGCAAAATATGTAGCCCTTTTCGATGTAACTCTGGCACATACGCGCGCATATCCATTTCATGACTATTCATGATGTGCATACGGCAATACGGATCCGTACGAAGTGGGAACACTTCCCCTTTACGGTCCTTCAATGCGTAATCTTCCTTTACACACGGCATAGGGCAATTTTCTTTTTTACCAGTCCCTACAAAGCTAGCGATGGCACAGTATTCAGAAATCATCATTTCCGTATAACCATGAACCATAACCTCTAATGGTAAATTAGTAGATTTTTGTAAGCTTACGAGTTGCGTCAATGTTAACTCTAAGGACGGTGCTACGCTACTCATATGTAAGTCCTTCCATACTTGTAAGGCAGAGCCATTAAATATGTTAAGACCTGTATCGGCTTCAATAGCGCCTGTATACCCTAAGTCACAAAGCCACAATAACGCTTGTGGGACGTGAATAGAAATGCTATCTGGTTTAGCCTCAACTATGGCCTTAAGGGTATTCATATACGCCTCAACTTCATCATCTTTCACAACCCGAGGCGTAGCAAATACACATAGCACATTATGGTCTTTGCAAAGCTTAGCTACCTGCTCGTAGATGCTAAGTTCATAAGGCTTACGTTGTAAACGGTCACCACCGAAGATAATCTTCTTAGCGCCCCCTTCAATAGCTGCTTTCACAGCCTCTAGTTCATCAACGCGAGCACTCACCATAGGCTCAGAATATTGAACCTTACCCTTAGCAACCATAGATGACATATCTTGAGGCTCTACAGCCAGCTCAGCCCAAGCCGTTTCATGGTCTGTAATCAATAAGTTTTCTAGCGCCTCAACAGCATCGCGACGCAATGCATTTAATACACTAGCTGGCCACATATACGGACCTTCAGGGATAGACATAGAGCCAAGCGTAAACAATGTATTGCCTAATCTACCTACTTGGTCTGTAACCTTCTCTAATGTAGTCGGTTTATTGTTAGCATAAACCGGTTCAAACTCATTAGATACAGTCACAGTACGCCCATCATTCAATACAAAGGTAAGGTCTGTGCAAGGTTGTTCTCGGTCTGTATTAATAGATAGATAACCATGTACCTCTAGTTTAGCACTGAAATCTTGTAGACCTCTCTGCTTTTGAGCTTTAGGTGGTGATGCAAGGAATACTTGTCCCGCTGCAAAGCCTTCATCTGGCTTACCTACCAAATGTTTCTCATCAAGGATAGACCAGTTTTGATCAATCTGATAGTAAGTAATGCTACCAGAATCTTGCATTACCTTTAAAAGTGATCCTTTTTCAATCGGTTCTGTTAGGAATAAATGAACTTGTCCCTTTTTGACCTCTGCTTTACCAATTAATTTACCTTGATTATTTGGAGCTACAACAGTCATCATAGATTTCCCTACATGGTCTGTTAAGTAATCTGTAGAGAAGCCACGATTAAACCCAGATGCCAATGCATCGGCATCAGCAGTATCCATATGAGCTGTATCTAAAATATGACGATAGGTCCCAATGACTTGTCGCACATAAGAAACCTTTTTCATACGCCCTTCTACCTTAAAGGACGTAACACCAGCAGCTACGAGCTCATTCATATGCTCACTATAGTTAAGATCCTTTGGGCTTAGTAAATAGGCTTCGTGTTTAGGTAGCAAACTAGTACCAGAAGAATCCAATAGTTCATAAGGCAAACGGCAAGGTTGTGCGCAAGCACCACGATTACCACTGCGACCACCGATAAAGGAACTCATCAAGCATTGACCAGAATAGCACACACATAAGGCACCATGTACAAAGACTTCAATTTCAGCTGTACAGTTCTTACAAATATGTTCAATTTCTGGGAGACTCAACTCACGAGCCAATACAACACGGGTAAAACCGAGGCTTTCATAAAAACGAACAGCATCTAATGTAGCAGCCGTCATCTGCGTACTGCCATGTAAGTGAAGTTTAGGAGCCACTCGTTGTGCCAATTTAGCAACTGCTAAATCTTGAACGATAATAGCATCCACACCGATGCGCTCTAAGTCCTTTAAATACGCCTCGAGAGCCTTTAATTCGGAATCACCTATGAGGATATTTACGGTTACATATACGGACACATCTAAAATATGAGCCAAACGAATAGCCTCAGCTAGTTCTTCAATGCCAAAGTTCGCTGCATGAGCACGAGCATTAAAGCCTTTACCGCCAAGATAAATAGCATCAGCCCCAGATTCTAAAGCGGCTATAAAGTTTTCCATCGTACCGGCAGGAGCCAATAATTCCATGGATAATCCTTTCTACCTAACTAAAGGTATAACTATAGTACTAAAAGGGTTTACCATATGGTAAACCCTTTCAATATACTGCTTGAGATTAACGTAATCTGCAGTTAATTTCTGCTAATGCATCGATAATAGCTTGAATGTTACCATCAATATCTTCATCATTCAACGTGCCTTCCATAGAGCGGAATTGCAAGTTGTATGCAAGACTGCGGTAACCAGCTTCGATATGTTCACCTTCGTAAACGTCGAAGATAGATGCACTTTCTAAATATTCACCACCATGCTCTTTAATGATAGATAAAATTTCGCCACTAGATACGGACACAGGTGCTACAATAGCAAGGTCACGGCTAGTACCTGGGAATTTACTGAAAGATGTATAGCGGAATGGTGGAATCGTTAAGGATAATACTGCTTCCAAATCGATTTCAAACATGTATACTTTTCCTGGTAAATCAAAGTTTTTGCTCACTTGTGGATGTAATTCACCATATTGAGCAATCATTTTACCATCAACAACGTATTGAGCACTTACACCTGGATGGAAATATGGCTCAGCGCCACGATTAATTTCGTAGTCTGTAACGCCTAATTCAGCTAACAATGCATCTACAATGCCTTTTACATCATAGAAATCTGTAGTGCGTTCTGCTTGATTCCAGCCAGCTTGGTTTGCTTTGCCCATCAAGATACCACAAGCCATAGGTCGTTCATGAGGTACCTCTGTCAAAGGCAATGCTTTTGGTTCATATACATTCGCTGTTTCAAACAACCAAAGATCCTTATTTTGTTGCGCAATATTGCGTTTGGCAGCTTCGATAACAGCTGGCACCAATGTAGTACGCATATAAGGGAATTCTTCGGAAATAGGATTCAAAATTGGAATGGCTGTATAACGGCTATCCCCTTCAGGAAGCATCATATTGGAAAGGCCATCTTTATGCATAAAGCTAAATGTAATGATTTGAGTCATACCCAATTTAGCTAACGTATGTGTTACCTCTTTCGTAAGAGCTTTCTTAGGCGTCATACCACCAGAGGACAATACGGCTACAGGAATTGTAGGAGCGATATTATCATAGTTATAAATACGAGCTACCTCTTCAGCGATATCAGGCATTACTGTTACGTCACCGCGCCATGTTGGAACGAGGGCAGATAATTGGTCCCCTTCTTCAGTTACAACGAATTCAAGAGCAGTCAAAATGCGAACCATTTCGTCTTTTTCGATATTTGTACCCAAGTAATCATTGATTTGTTTTGCTGTGAAAGTAACGGTATGTTGCTCTACAGGGTTCTTGTACACATCGATAATGCCTACGTCAACTTTACAGGATGGGCAAATTTGTTGCAACAACTGTGCTGCTCGGTCGATAGCATAGGCAGTGTATTTATGGTTTACGCCACGTTCAAAACGTCCAGATGCTTCAGAACGCATACCAAGCGCTTTTGCAGTGCGGCGAATGGATGGTCCATTAAACACAGCAGCTTCAAGCATAACAGTAGTAGTTTCATTTGTTACTTCGCTATCAAAGCCACCCATGATACCAGCTACACCTACAGGGCGTTCTGCATCGGCAATAATAAGCATAGAATCATTTAATTCACGTTCAGAACCATCAAGTGTAACAAGAACTTCACCATTTTTAGCACGTCTTGCCACTAGTTGATGACCTTTTACATGGTCATAGTCATAGGCATGCATAGGTTGACCAAGTTCTAACATAACATAGTTTGTTACGTCTACTACATTATTAATAGGACGAATGCCGCTGTTACGCAAACGATTTTGCATCCACAATGGAGATGGTTCAACCTTTACATCTGTAACGATACGAGACATGAATCGCGTGCAAAGATCATCCGCTTCGATAGATACAGATGCTTTGCCTTCAATGGACTCACCATTTTCGTTAACCATGATAACAGGGAATAAAGCTTTTTGATTTGTCATCATGCCGAATTCACGGGATAAACCAACCATGGAGAAACAGTCCGCACGGTTTGCAGTCAATTCAAATTCATATACTATGTCGTTTAAGCCTAATACATCTTTTACATCAAGGCCGATTGGTGTGCCTTTAGGAAAGATATAAATACCTTGTGCTTCTTCTGGCAATACTAAATCGCTGGAGATACCAAATTCTGCAACAGAACAGAACATACCTTCAGATACCTCGCCGCGCAATTTACCTTTTTTAATTTCTGTTCCATCAGCTAAGCGAGATTTATGGTATGCTACAGGTACGATTTGACCTACCGCTACATTTGTTGCTGCTGTTACGATTTGTTTTGTAACAGGCTCACCTTCTTCAGTAAGGCATTCAACTTGACATACTTGTAATTTATCTGCATCTGGATGTTTTGTGATTTCTACGATTTTACCAGTATAAATTTTCTTAATGCCATTATCCATAGCAATGACATCTT
>OGIV01002013.1_pt1 | contig 10799 bp, 9 predicted proteins | sample 1571861 | NCBI WGS metagenome assembly OGIV01 (sample SAMEA2582099, study PRJEB24529) | metagenome | biome: Human gut stool | place: China | collected 2011 | reverse complement strand
ATTCACCGGGATTCCGTTGCTGGAAGCTCCTGCCTCTTTGCCGAGCAATGTTTTCACAAATGCTTTTCCTGCATCCTCATTGCCTCCTGATACCACACCTGCCTGTAAAAATGGGACATAGGTAGAAATTCCACCATTCGACAATGCACCATAAACCGCTCCGTCCGTCGACCCTGCACTCAACATCAACTGGAAATCCTCGACATCTGCAATAGTTCCAAATTCCACTTTACATGTCTCTGTAAATAAATCCATGCTGTCTAATGTTCCATAACGGTATCCATCGCACATTCCGCTCTCAAAAAAATTGCCATAGGATTCAATATCGCTGTGATCATCCACATCATAAATGCGTTTCACCTGTGTCAGATAATCGGAAACTTTCGTTTCATCCAGACTTCCGTCCTCTTTTACCCAGTTTTTGGAATCTACATTGTAAAAATCAAGCAGTAACTCTTCCGCCATCTTCTGCTGTACCACATAAGTCGTACTTTTGTCCTTTGCCAGGGTTTCGATGCGGTCTGCAAGTGCCTGCATGGACTTTCCTGCATCTACCGTCTGCTGATCTGACGTGATAAATGATACTAAGAAACGTGTCGGGATCGCATATATCTTTCCATCCTTTGTGCTGTCTTTCACAATGGAATCCACAAGTCCATCCGAAGCCTTTACCTCATCCACAACATCACTGATATCTGTTAAAATTCCTTTTTCCACATAGCTGTCCACCGGCATTCCATCTAAGATAAGCACATCCGATCCATTTCCTGCCAGGATATCCGTGCTCAACGTCTTCAATGCGTCCTCTAACGTCACTCCATTATCATCCGTCATGCCAATTTCAAGGTTTACATAAATATCTGCATACTCCTGACGGAAAATATTGACCGCCTGACGCAGCGTATCGGAATCCTGCAATGCATAAATATTGAGTTCCTGATTCAGGTTGGCAGATGCGTCTGCATCGTAGGTGTAGCTGTAGAGTGCACCCTCCATTCCGTTATTTCCTGCCACAAAAAGATGCGTCTCATCCTGCATATACACTCCGTAAAAAATCGCACCGCTGTTGCTCAATGCAGTCTGCTCGCCCTGTACCAGCTCCTCCACAACTGCTCCACCTGTTGTATAGTGGAAAATTCCATTATAATCTGCAAAAATAATACTGTTATCATTCTCCGCTTTTGCAAACGTCACCGGAAGTCCGGTATCGGAATTTCGATAAACGAGGTTATCATCTGAACAGATCTGCTCAGTCAATGCGGTCAGCTCGTCTGTCTCTTTTCCGGTTGCCGTGTCATAGCAGAGCACCTTGTCACTTGTGACGATATAGCAATTCGTTCCAACCACATCAAAATAAGGAATATAGGTATCCTCATCGATTTCAAATGTCACTGTTTTGCTTCCATCTGTACAGTCAATTCCATACAAACCTCCCTCTGTATCGCGCACGATCAGCTGTTTATTACTGTCAAATGCTGCAACTGATACAAAGGCATCTTCTGCTGGCATTTCAATGGAAAATGTATGTGTGCTTCCGTCCGCGTCCACAATTGTAGCCGGGCATAATCCGTTTTCTGTGTAATCAAGAAACGCAACTGTTCCATCCTTTGCGACTGCGACATTACTGTAAGAGATATCTTCAAGCGGTGTTGTCTCCCAGCTTCCGCCTCCATCACTGCTTTTTGCCACATAGATGCCATAATCTGCATCCTGCCCTACAATTTCAAGTGTTCCATCTGACAGTGCTTTGAACTGTAAAATGCTATTGATCTCTTCTGGAAGTGCTACTTTTGATTCAATAAATCTTCCTTTGCCGCCTCCTGCGCCGCCGTTGCCTCCCGCACTGTTGCTTTCTGTTCCGTCTGTGCTTCCGGCTGTATTTTTTCCGCATCCAGTGAGCATTCCTGCTATCAATGTCATCAGAAGAACTAAAACCATTGTGACAACTAGCATGCTTAGTTTTTGCCTGTTTTTTATCTTTGCATTTTTCATTTTGTTTTCATGACCTTTCTTTTTATTTTTCTTTTATAATTGCAGCTCCACAATCATCGCCAGAACAAGCAGCTGTTCCTCTGCTTTGGCATTCTACATGCAGTATTTTTCGTTTCTGGTTTTATCTTACAGAAGAAATCTTAGAAAAATCTTTAAATTTGGCTTTAATTTAACTGTTACATTTCAAAATAATCTATAATTTAAAGATTTTTCTAAGATTTCTATGCTATACTCATCCTTATAAATCTCAGGAGACATTATCATGCGTATTTTATTGATCGAAGATGATCTGAATTTTTGTGAAACCCTGCGTTTTCAGTTGGAGCAGGAAGCTTATGAGGTAGATGTATGCCACGACGGAAGAGACGGTCTTGACCTCTTCTTACAGGACGCGCACGACATTGTCCTGCTCGACCGCATGCTCCCGACTATGAATGGTCTGCTCGTGCTGCAAAAAGCTAGACAGGCCGGAATTTCCACGCCTGTCATACTGATCACCGCCCTCGGCGAACTTTACGACCGGATTGAAGGGCTGGATGCCGGTGCGGATGATTATATTGTAAAACCATTCGCCTTTGAAGAACTGACTGCCCGCATCCGCTCTCTCGGCAGACGCAGCGGCAAATGGGAAGATGACAATTTACTTACTATCTGCGATATCAGTTATGACTGCAACGCAAGACTGCTAAGTGGATCAACAGGCTCCATCCGGCTCTCCGGCCGTGAGGGCAGATTGCTGGAAGTTCTTCTGCGGAGTTTTGAGCTCGTCATCCGCCGTGAAGTTCTTCTTGTCCGTGTCTGGGGCGTGGATGCAGAAGTGGAGGATTGTAACCTTGACACTTAAATCCATTACCTGCGCAAGCGGCTCTCCTACGTTGGAAGCACGCTTGCCTTAAAAACCATCCGCGGTGTCGGATATACGCTGGCTTCCTCCTGATCCCTGATTTTCCATATAAGATCATGAAGCTTCTGTATAGCTGCCGTTACTTTTCAATTATTTTATCCTTATTGCAATTTACAGATACCTTTTTTCACCATCTGCTTTATGTACATTATCAGGAGGTTTCTCATGTTTCCACACTTCACCTTTTCCGGCACAACCTATCAGGCTTTGCATCGCAAACTCACCTTATTTTGTACCTGCGTCACACAGATCATTCTCCTTGCCTTAAGTGCTCTGTGTGTTTTTGTTGCAAAAAAAAATATAAAGCAGGGAAACGAAACCGCTTTTCTCACAGAGACAAGTTCTGTCATTTCCCATTTGCAGGAGCAGGATGTCATCTCACACCAGTGGTTAAACCAGTTACAGGAAAACAGTTCTATCCAGATTTATCTTTATGAGAATGGGACTCCACTCTTTTATGACCAGTATCATCAGACAACTGCAGACGAGCAATTATGTGAAAATGCACTTCTCGCCGCAGAAGAACTTACCGGGAACCCTCCTTTTTTCACGAAAAATAAAAGGCTTTCCTCGCATACGGAATATCAGTTCAACTCCGGCGATAACATTCCCTACATTGCATCCGTCGGCAGTATCCCAAAAGGCGACAGCTACTTAAACTTTCTGATCCTGTGCTCGCTCGCCGAACAGTCTCACCAGATGCTGTCGTTAAGAATTATCGTGAGCATTGCAAATATTACCGCATTTTTACTGCTGTTTCTCTTTTTCCACTTCTTCATCCGAAAAATGTTAGAACCAGTCGAAACTGCACAGAAAAAGCAGACACAATTCATCGCCTCCGCCTCCCACGAGCTGCGCACCCCATTAGCGGTTGTCCGCTCCAGCTTGGAATCCGTTGAAAAATGTTCAAATGAAGAGGAACGAAACCACTTTCTCCATCTGATGTCCGAGGAGACCGTCCACATGAAACGTCTGATCGACGATATGCTGCTGCTCGCAAATTCGGATGCTGACACGCTCACCATCAAACCGGAAGCCTGTCAGCCGGATTTGCTGCTCTTAGACACTTATGAAAAGTTCGAACCACTGGCAAAGAAAAACGGGCTTCACCTTATCCTCACTCTGCCGGAAGAAATTCTCCCGGACTGCTTCTGTGATATCCACCGCACAGAACAGATTTTTTCCATTATCGTGGATAATGCACTCTGTTACACACCATCCGGTGGAAAAGTGACACTCTCCTGCCATGCTGAAAATGAAATGCTTTGTTTTCTATTCGAAGATACCGGATGTGGAATTTTAGAGGAAAAGAAATCCCATATTTTTGAACGTTTTTACCGCGCCGACGATGCCCATACCGACAGAGAACACTTTGGACTTGGACTCTGCATTGCGAAAGAGCTCACCGAAAAGCAAAATGGGAACATCCAGGTTGTGGATGCTCCCATTTCCGGCAGCTGCTTTATGGTACAATTGCCATGTGCACTTTAATTTTTATGTGATTTCTACGCTCTCCTGTCAGGTTATATTTTTCCTGTTATTCCACATTTTTCAGTGCCTGATCCATCGGAATACGCTTGATCCTTCTGAAATCCAATACCATGACAAGCAGATATCCGATCAGTATAAACAGGAACATTTTCACATAGCCCATCGTGCTTATGCGGAAAGCGTACCATCCACTGTAGGAGAAAAGCATGATCCTCCAGACAGCCTTCATGATGATGACACCTAAAATCACGCTGACAACATCAATTACCACAAGAACGATGGTCGTGGACAACAGATACAAACTTGCAATCTCCCGGTTCTCATAGCCCAGAATTTTTGTCATGGAAATTGCATTTTCGTTCTTCTCGATGATCAGCTTCGTGAGCAGGTAAATCAATACTGCGGATAACAGGATGCACAGATACTGGAAGTAGGTCATATAAGAGCCCATGGAATGATCGAGCTGGTCACACATTTTCGTAATGTCGTGTTCTGTGATGACGGTTGCGATCTCATCCTCATCAATATCTGTGATCTCTGAATCCGAGAGATAGCCTGTGAATGTATCACTGTCCATGTCAAAGATTTCACAATACTGCTCATTGGACAGAAATACTGCCAGCGTCTGGCTGTGATCGTAGATTCCTGCAACCTCAAACTCATACTGTTTGTTCTCATATTTTTCGTCAAGAACCACTGTTTCGCCCACGCTCAGGCTGTATTTATCTGCATAGGAAGCAGAAATATATGCCTCGTTTCCTTTCAGGGCAGACAGGTCACTGATTTTCACATACCGGCTGTCATCCTCGATTCCGTAGACAGAAATCTCCTCATCTAACGTATCGCTCTTGTGCTGCAGAGATGTCATATTGAATTTCTCTGCATCCTTATTATCCGTTATGATAATGTCTCCATCCTCATTCTCATAAGACTTTAACACATACTGGTAGTTCGTAAACATCATATCTGAAACATTGGACTTGTAATAGTCGAGCGTCTCCGGCATACCAACCGCCATTGCGAGCATAATGCCGATAAACCAGATCCCCACAAATAAAATCAGGTAATTCGTCACGTTCTGGAACATGATACGCAGGCGGAAACGGCTTAAAAAGCTCCATTTTGGCAGGCGCATTGCTTTTTTACGCTTTGTTTTTTTCAGATCATGACGCAAAAACTGTAATGGTGTATGCCTCATCATTTTTATAATGACGACAAGATTGACCGCAAGCATTAAAACAACCGGAATGATCGTTGTCTTGAAAAAGGCATCCGGGTTCCAGACTGTCTGATAAGTCGGAAGACTGTAGCTGTTATAATACATGCCGACAACCACATTTTTAAATACGGTATAGCCGAGGATATTTCCAATGCACGCTGCGAGAAGTGTCACGATCACCGGCATGGAAATATAATGTCTGACCAGTTCACCTCTCGTATAACCAGAAGCTCTCAGTGTTCCGATCGTAGAAGCCTCCTTCACGATCGTGTTGCTGATGGTCACTGCAAAAATAAATGCAATGATCACGATCAAAATATCCAGTAAAACACCACCCATAGCTTTGTCTGAACCCATATCATCCGTTGCAAAATTAATAGCCGGATTTGCATAGCGCGGCATATAGTCCTCTAACTCTATGTCATCACACACTACCTGTGTGAGCAGTGCTTTCATGAAATCATCGGATTTTGCTTTCTGCTCCACTTCATCTGCAGGAATATCCACATAATTCCATGTGTAAGAATAATGAACAGTTTTATGTAAACTATCAAATCCTTCCTGTGTGACCATAGCCACATCGAATTTGATCGCATCAAACATCATATCCGTTGACTTCTCATGCAGTGTCGCATAATTGACATAGGCGATCAGTCCGACAACTTTGAACCTCTGCCCGCTGACAGAAATCTCATCTCCCACTTTGACTCCGACATTGTCTGCATGCATACGGTCAATTGCGATCTCATCCGCTTTTTCCGGAAATGCTCCGTCAAGCAGGCAGGCAAGATCCACGTTATCATTTTTTGCATAGACACGGATGTTTCCTTCTGCCTCGCCGTCGTTGTTGTAATCTTCCTCCTCATTTCGGAAGAAGTTCTCATATACTTTTACCGGAACTTCTGTAAAATCAGGATCGTTTAACTCGTATTTTTCTTCTGCGTCAGCATATTTATCATCGATTTCCTCTACGATTTTATCCCATGCCTCGTCGTAGGCTTCCGGATAAGCTTTTTCATCCAACTTTTCGTCCAGCTCTTTTTTTGCTTTGTCAAGATAATACCGTCTGACGTCCGCTTTTGTTCCTGTCTCGATAGCAGAAAGTAACGTCTCATCTGCCTTTTTGTCCAGCTCAAAATGTCCATCCTCTAACTTATATTTTGTCACGCCTTCATTTGCTGCAACGAGCATACTCTCATTTGCAACATACATACCGGAAACAAAGCCGATCGTGAGGATCAGGAATAATGCCACCACAAGATATTTTTTCCAGTCACCGAGCAATTCACGCGGAATACGTCTGATGAGTGGATTTTTAATTTTTTTCTTTTTCATAACTGCCACACTCCTTACCACTCAAGATCTGCTGCTGAAATCTTGTGCTCGTTCCTCTCGTTATGGCGCACGGCTCCATCACGAAGTTTGATGACATGATCTGCCATGTTCTTGATTGCCTCGTTGTGTGTTACCATGATGATCGTATTTCCATATTTTTTGTTTACATCTTCGATCAGTTTTAAAATTTCTTTGGAGGTGTTATAATCCAAAGCTCCGGTTGGCTCATCACAGAGCAGGATATCCGGGTTTTTCACGATCGCACGACCGATGGAAACACGCTGCTGCTGACCACCGGACAACTGATTCGGCAGCTTGTACCGGTGTTCGTAAAGTCCAAGTGTCTGTAACAGCTCATCGATATCCAGCGCATTGTCGGAAAGATACGCTCCGACTTCAATGTTTTCCTTCACGTTCAGATTGGCGATCAGATTGTACATCTGAAATACATAGCCAAGATGTTTTCTGCGGTATTGGGTTAGTTTCTTCTCACTCATATCTTCGAGCTTATCACCGTTGATCGAGATGTAACCGCAATCGGCACTATCGATTCCTCCGATAATATTTAATAAAGTTGATTTTCCCGAACCGGACGGTCCAAGCAGAACACAGAACTCTCCTTTTGCCACGGAAAAGTTCATTCCGCGCAATACTTCCTGACGTGTTTCTCCACTTCCAAAACCTTTTTTCAGGTCAACGATCTCCAAAAATTTTTTCTCTTCCTCTGACATAGTCTCCCCTTTTTCAAAAAACATATTTGGCAACAGCCATTTTTGACATCTAGGTTAGTTGTAACTAATCTCAGGAAAATTATAGCACATGATATTGGGGATACAAGGAAGAGATATTGTTGTTGAGAAATTTTGTCAGTTAAATTAACTATTTGATTACATATTGACCTTTGATACTATTCGATATAATATATGTATATACAGTTAATACTATATAACAAAGACCGTCGCATGAAGTGCGTGTAGATATCGATTATGAAACTAAGCTTCATGATCAACAATATCTTTTTTAAAGGAGTGAATATTTATGAGCGATCAGGTTGCCATCAAAACATGGGGAAATAGTCAGGGAATACGTATTCCAAAGAATATTCTTGAAAAACTTGGACTCCATGTCTCAGATACTTTACAAATTGAAGTAATTGATGATTCGATTGTTTTGAAAAAAGCATTTAAACACAAAACATTTGAGGAACGCGTTGCTGAATACAACGGGGAAATTTCAATTTGTGATTATGATTGGGGAGAACCTGTCGGAAAGGAAATTTTATGATGAATTTTTCGCAGGGAGATATTATCAAAATTTCTAATTTAAAAGATGCAATGCTTGTTGTAAGTAAAAATGAATTTATTAAAAAAACAGGTGTTTTTCACGTCTGCCCACTTTTAGAGAATTATGCAGAAGGTCCTCTTCACATAAAAGTACGCGGTGTCAAAGACACCTCAGGAACTGCTATATGTGAGCAATTGAAGCTAATTGACCCTTCCGCCAGAAGCTGCAAACGTATCGACCGCGTCCCTTATCATATGATTATGAATGTTTCAGACGCAATACAGGGTATTTTTGAATATGACTAATATAAGAAACAAGGAGACTTCCATGACCGAAACCCTATCGAAAGCCTGGTCATTATTTGACGCAGGCAATTACACTGATGCAGAAACGCTTTATAAAGAATGTTATGCAAAGATTCCTTCCACCGACCATGACAATTATTTTTCCCGGATGACACACTTGCCCGCTCCGCAAATCTCTACGAGCAGGGCTATGTTTCCATGAAACTTCATGATTTTTCTCCCGCAGAAAAAAACATGCTTTCAGCCTTAGATTTTGCTGAAAAGTCGAACGATCTTATCTCCATCGGCTGTGCTTACCGCGGTCTTGGCGAAATTCTGAAATCATCAGATAAAGCAGAGGATGCGGCTGTCTATTTTGAAAAAGCTATCATCGCTTTCCAGAAAGCCGGAGATACCTACGGTGTGGCAGAAGTAAAAGAACTCATGTCAAAATAACATCTTACTTTTCAAAAAATATGCATGTTTCATTTGACTCTCTGTTACGGTTCACTTGTACCTTGTTCCAGTAACGGCTCACTCTCTTCGCTTCCTGCGATGTTTAGATGGGTATTTCCCCACTGCTGCATTGCTTCAATGATCGGCGACAGAGTCCTGCCAAAATCCGTCAGTCTGTACTCTGTCTTTGGCGGCAAAGACGATACCCGTCCTGTCTCCGGCTCTTTTTATGTAACTACTTCGTTTTCCCCTCTCCCTCGAAATACTCCTTCACCAGCTTCACAACCACACCTGATAATAAGAATACTGCGATCAGGTTCGGGATTACCATAAGTCCGTTGAATGTCTCTGCGATGTTCCACATCAGTCCGAGGTTCATGGTCGCACCAACGATCGCCACCAGCGCATATAAAATCATGAACGGCTTATTAGCCCACGTTCCAAATAAAAATTCAATACATCTTGTTCCGTAAAGTCCCCAGCCAATGATCGTGGAGAATGCAAAACAGCACATTGCAACCGCAGTAAAAATAGATACCCAGCCACCATATACGGAGGTGAATCCGCTGATGGTAAGCTCTGCACCTGCTGCCTCGCCATATCCAACCGGAACGCCGCTGCATAAAATGACCAGTGCGGTCAGTGTACAGATCACGATCGTGTCCACAAACACTTCGAAAATACCGAAAAATCCCTGTTTTACCGGTTTTCTCGTATCGGCACAGGCATGTGCGATCGAACCGGTTCCAAGTCCTGCCTCATTGGAAAAAATACCTCTGGAAACACCCTTTTTCATACTCATGAAAAAGCTTCCCACTGCTCCGCCTGTCACGGCTGCCGGGTTAAATGCACCCTCAAAAATAGAACCGAATACCGCTGGAATGGATCTGAAATTGATCAGTACAACACCAATCGCCAATAAAATATAAATGATCGCCATAAATGGCACCAGTTTCTCTGTCACCTGTCCAATTCTTTTAATTCCACCAATCAAAATTAATGCGATCAGTGCGGCTAAAACTATTCCGATGACCAGGTTTAAGGTCGGTGCGGATTCCTCGGAGAGCAGGTTAAAATTATAAAGTGCTGAGTCGATCGCCGTAGTGATCGTGTTGACCTGCGTTGCATTTCCGGTTCCGAATACGGTCAGAACTCCGAAAGCAGAAAACAGGTACGCAAGCCAAAGCCAGTGTTTTTTCAAACCGTTTTTGATGTAATACATCGGTCCGCCGACCAACTCTCCGTTGGCATTTGTCTCGCGGAAATGTACGGCAAGTGTCACCTCGAAAAACTTGGTGCACATGCCAAGGATTGCGGATATCCACATCCAGAAAACTGCACCCGGTCCGCCGATTGCGATTGCGCCTGCCACACCTGCCACATTTCCGGTTCCAACTGTCGCCGCGAGTGCGGTACAGACCGCCTGAAACGGAGTCAGTGCTCCATCCGATGCCTCTCTCTTTTTCAGCATACGTCCGATGGTCACTTTCATTGCATACGGAAATTTGCGGATCTGCAAAAACCGGGTTCGGACACTCAAAAACAGGCCGACACCGATAATGCAGATCATTGCGGGCACACCCCAGATAAAGTTATTTACTACATTGTTGATTTGTTCTATCGTCTGTAACATTTTCTTTGCATTCCTCTCCATCTCATAGCACATACACATTACTCTGTCATAGTGTAAGTGCAATGCACAAATTATAACATATTGTTTCCGAGTATGCAAAAAAATTGAGTAAAAACCGCTTATTTTATGGTCTTTACTCAATTTCTACAACGACTTATACATTTTTCATAATTTTCACCAGCCGACTCGTGCCAAGCCGGT
>OGIV01002003.1_pt1 | contig 10825 bp, 9 predicted proteins | sample 1571861 | NCBI WGS metagenome assembly OGIV01 (sample SAMEA2582099, study PRJEB24529) | metagenome | biome: Human gut stool | place: China | collected 2011 | reverse complement strand
ACTGGGCTAGGTTTTCATCAGCACCTATTCCTGGTAATGAGAAGTCTGTAGCAAGAGTTATCAATGAACTTGGAATGAAGGGCGCTAAGGTTATATTCCAGGATACACATGTATCTGGACATGCCTGTCAGGAAGAGATAAAGCTTGTATATTCACTTCTTAAGCCAAAGTATGCTATACCAGTACACGGTGAATACAGACACCTTATAGCACAGAAGGAAGTTGCAATGTCACTTGGATATGATAAGGAAGATGTTATTATAGCCAAATCAGGTGATGTTATTGAACTTAGTGATGAGAAGGCTGCAATCGTTGGAAAGGTTCACACAGGAGCTATTCTTGTCGATGGACTTGGAGTTGGTGATGTAGGTAATATTGTATTAAGAGACAGACAGAACCTTGCAGAGAATGGTATTATAATTGTTGTTCTCACACTTGAGAAGTATACAGGACAGCTTGTTGCAGGACCGGATATTGTAACTCGAGGCTTTGTATATGTAAGAGAGGCAGAAGAACTGCTTGATGAGGCAAGAGCTATAGTTACAGATTCTGTTCTTAGATGTCTTGATAAGAATATCACTGATTGGAGTAAGATTAAGAACATTATCAAAGATGATCTCAGCGAATATTTGTGGAAGAAGATGAAGAGAAATCCAGTTATTCTTCCAATTATTATGGAAGCTCAGATGTAATCAGTTATAATGGGAGATATTAATGCAGAGAATTGAGCAGTTAAAGCTTGAACTAAGCAAAGCTATAAAAGAAAGCCCTGAATATATTGAATATAAAAGACTAGAGGCCATTATAGATAAAGACCCTAATTTAAAGAGAAGTATTGATGAGTTCAGAAGACAGAATTTTGATATACAGAATAGTGGTAAGGTTGATGATATATTTGCCGCACAGGAGGATCTTAATAACAGATATGCAGATATGAGAAGACAGGATATGGTCAATAGATATCTGCTGTCTGAGGTCTGTCTGTGCCGTATGGTTCAGGATATATGCAGAACTGTAGTTGAGACAATTGAATTCGATGTTGATTTCTTGAATAATTAATCATCATAACTATATTTAGTCGGACGGGAATGGATATTTGATTATGAATAATAAATCTATAAGAATGGTTGTTTCATTGTCACTTAATGCATTGTTTATTGCAATTGCTGTAGTAGTGGTTGTTATGTTTGGAACAAAAGCCTATACATTTGGTAACAATATATTTAATGAGAAGTCGGTGGACACAGTTGATAATGCCAAAATGGTTGAAGTGACAATAGCTGATGGTGTAACAGCTAAGAGGTTAGCCAGCCAGTTATATGAAAAAGGTCTTATTAGTGATGAGAAAATATTTTATTTTCAGGTAAAGTTATCTGATTATAAAGATAAGTTTAAGGATGGAACATATAGTCTTAACACAAGTATGAAACCTACTGATATGATGAAGGTATTATCAGGTGTAAGTGATAGCAGTGATGATGGTAAATAAAGCCATATATAAACATAATTATACATTTGTGGATGGAGGGTACGACAGTGATTGTTAATGAAAGAGTTGTCTCTTATATTAATTCGCTGGATCGTGGCAATTCTGACATATGTAATACAATTGAAAAAGAGGCAATTGAGGACCAGGTCCCAATTATAAGAAAAGAGATGGGCAATCTGCTAAAGGTGCTGCTTAAACTTAAGCAGCCAGGGTCAATCCTTGAAGTGGGGACAGCAGTAGGTTACTCATCTATTCTTATGAGTGAAAATATGCCAAAGGATTGCAGGATAGTCACGATAGAGAATTATGATAAAAGGATTCAGGCAGCGCGTAATAACATAAAAAGAGCAGGAAAAGAGGACTGCATACAGCTTATAGAAGGCGATGCCCTTAAAGTCCTTAAGGAGCTTGAAGGACCATATGATTTTATATTTATGGATGCCGCTAAAGGGCAGTATATAAATTATCTTCCTGATATATTAAGGCTTATGCCTTCTGGCGGGCTTCTTATATCTGATAATATTCTTCAGGAAGGCGAACTTGTGGAATCAAGATATGTTGTTACAAGACGTGACAGGACTATTCATACAAGAATAAGAGAGTATGTATATGAGCTTACACATAATGATGAGCTTATAACATCTATAGTTCCAATAGGAGATGGGATAACACTAAGTGTTAAAAAGTAATAAAAGATAATAATAAAAGACGAATTGATAAAAGAGTAATTAATAAATAGCAATTGATAAAATAACAGTTAATGAAACAGTAATTAATGAAAGAATAATATAAGGAGCGGATTATAATGGCAGGACATTATTACAATGGCAGAGAATTAGAACTTCTGATACCAGCAAGCTGTCTTGAGGTATTAAAAACAGCTGTTATATTCGGTGCTGATGCAGTGTATATCGGTGGAGAAGCATTTGGATTAAGAGCAAAGGCTAAGAATTTTTCTAAGCAGGATATGATAGATGGAATTAAGTTTGCACATGACAGAAATGTAAAAGTATATGTTACAGCTAACATACTTGCACATAATTATGATCTTGATGGAGCCAGGGAATATTTTAAGGAGCTGGATGTTATAAAGCCTGATGCGGTTATTATATCAGATCCTGGAATGTTTACAATCGCTAAAGAAGAGCTTCACGATATAGATATTCATATAAGTACGCAGGCTAATAATACTAATTATATGACATATAGATTCTGGTGGGAACAGGGAGCTAAGAGAGTGGTATCTGCAAGGGAATTATCACTTAATGAGATTAAAGGAATAAGAAAAAATATACCAGATGACATGGAAATAGAAACATTTATTCATGGTGCTATGTGCATATCATATTCAGGAAGATGTCTTCTTAGTAACTTTATGGCTGGAAGAGATGCGAATAAGGGTGCATGTACACATCCATGCAGATGGAAATATGCTGTAGTTGAAGAAAACAGACCAGGTGAATATATGCCTGTATATGAGAATGAGAGAGGCACATATATATTTAACTCAAAGGATCTGTGCATGATAGAACATATTCCTGAACTTATTGAAGCTGGGATAGACAGCTTTAAGATAGAAGGACGTATGAAGACAGCATTATATGTTGCGACTGTGGCAAGAACATACAGGCTTGCTATAGATGATTTTCTTAAGGATCCAGAACTGTATAAGTCAAGAATACCATTCTATAAGTCAGAAATAAGCAAATGTACATATAGACAATATACAACTGGTTTCTTCTTTGGAAAACCTGATGAAAATACTCAGATATATGAAAGCAATACTTATATTAAGGAATATACATATCTGGGAATAGTTGGAGATATGAACGAAGAAGGCTTGTATAACATTGAACAGCGTAATAAGTTTTCTGTAGGCGAACAGATAGAGGTTATGAGACCTGATGGAGAGAATATACAGGTTACTGTTAAGAGAATAACCGATGATAAGGGTAAAGACATGGAAAGCTGTCCACATCCTAAGCAGCAGCTATATATTGATCTTGGTGTTAAGCTTGACAGATACGATATATTACGTCGAAAAGAGGAGTAATAGATTTTTTACAATAGGATATGCAATAAAAGGCACTTTTACACATAAAATAATAAAAATATGTGTAGGGGTGCCTTTCTTTGAAAGCGTTTGAACAACCATTATCAGAGCGTGAAGAAAAGGAAATGATAAAGAAGAGTCAGAATGGGGATATGAAGGCTCGTAATATACTTGTGGAAAAGAATATGCGCCTTGTTGCACATATGATTAAGAAATATATGTCAGCAGACAGAGATACAGACGATCTTATATCGGTTGGAACAATAGGTCTGATAAAAGCAGTGAATACATTTAATCCTGATAAAAAGATAAGACTTGCTACGTATGCTGCCAAATGTATTGATAATGAGCTGCTTATGATGCTGCGTAATGATAGAAAAAAACTTATGGAATTATCATTATCTGAGCCAATAGGTACTGATAAAGAGGGAAATGATATAACATTTATGGATATAGTCGGGGATGAAGAGCACGATGATGTGGCGCAGCTTCTTTTGGAAGAGCAGTTAAACTGTATAAAAACACACATGAAGGATGTCTTAAACAAAAGAGAAATATATATAATATGTGGAAGGTACGGACTTGGTGGTGGGAAAGAAAAGACACAGAATGAGCTGGCCGATAAACTTGGAATAAGCAGAAGCTATGTAAGCAGGATAGAGCAGAAAGCGTTAGAGAAGCTATATAATCTGCTTGGCAGTTACAGACTACTGTGATATAATTACCGCGAAAGACATATGATAAAATGCCAGGATATATAATGTATTCCTGGCTTTTTGAAATTATTAAAATAATGCCCGGTTCATGGGCTTAAATCCTTAGTAAGGTGGTAAAAAAGTATGGGTGATTCTTATGTTGTTAAACAAAGATTAAATAAAGTAAGAGAAATAATGAAGAAAAATAAAGTGGATGTTTATGTGGTACCTACTGGAGACTATCATATATCTGAATATTCAGGTGATTATTTCAAAGAAAGGGAATATATAACTGGTTTTACTGGTTCTGCAGGAACAGCAGTTATATGTGATGATGAAGCAGTCCTTTTTACAGATGGAAGATATTATGTGCAGGCACAAAGACAGCTTGAAGGAAGTTCTATAGAGCTTATGCGGATGGGAAGTGAAGGTGTTCCTGATATATATGAATATTGCAGAAGCAGGCTTGGAAAAGGAAAGAAAATAGGATTTGATGGCAGGTGCTTAGAAGCTAAACAGGGAATAGCTTTAAGAAATGCAGCATATGATTCAGGTTCAGAATGTGACTATGAATTCAACGCAATAGAAAAAATATATACAGGTAGAGCTGAATTTCCGCATAGTAAAGCATATTATCTTGATGAAAAATATTCAGGAGAAAACATAGCGGATAAGCTCGCAAAAATAAGAAAGCTGATGAAAAAAGAAGGTGCTGATTGTCATATAACAGCAACGCTTGATGATATATGCTGGTTATATAATATAAGGGGAAATGATGTTCATTGCAATCCTGTTATTATGGCATATTCATGTATATATCAGGATGAAGCTGTTTTATATACAGATGAGGATAGAATGACTGGTGATAACGGATTAATACTGGACAAGCTTTCTAAGGCAGGAGTAAGGATTGCTCCATATGAAAAAATATACACAGATATACATGATATAAAAGGAAATGGGCAGGCAAAATGCAGAATGCTGCTGGATTCTAAGCGTATAAACACACGTTTGTATATGATTGCGGCTGGTAATAACAATATTGATATTGTTGACAGACAGAATCCAGAGGTACTATTAAAGTCTATAAAGAATAGTACTCAGATAGCTAATCTAAGAGATGTCCATATTGATGATGGTCTGGCTGTAACAAGGTTCATATTCTGGTTAAAGGAGGCGGTAAAGAGGGGAGAAAAGCTAACAGAGTACGATGCAGCTATGTACCTTGATAATTTAAGAAGTAAAATACAGGACTATATAGAGCTTAGTTTTGATACAATAAGTGCCTATGCAGATAATGCTGCCATGATGCACTATCAGGCAGCTAAAGATAACTGTGCAGTACTTAAGGCACAGGGGATGCTGCTGGTTGATTCGGGAGGACAGTATTTAAGAGGAACAACAGATGTAACAAGAACAATAGCATTAGGAGCTGTCACAGATGAAATGAAAAAATGTTATACATTGACACTTAAAGGAATGCTGAATCTTGCCAATACACATTTTCTATATGGATGTACAGGCTATAATCTTGATATTATGGCAAGAGCACCGTTGTGGGAGCAGAATATAGACTACAGATGTGGAACTGGCCATGGAATAGGTTATCTTTTAAATGTGCATGAAGCACCGAATGGTTTTAGATGGAAACATATACAGGGAGTAAACGATCTTGCAGTGTTGCAGGAAGGCATGGTCACATCAGATGAGCCTGGGGTATATGTAGAAGGACAGTTTGGCATAAGAATAGAAAACGAGTTGTTAACTGTTAAAGATAAACAAAACGAATATGGTACATGGCTTAAATTCGATATGCTTACTGCAGTACCAGTAGAGCTTGAACTTGTAGATGTGAAATATCTGAATGAAAAGGATAAGGAGCAGCTGAATGGATATCACAAGTGGGTATATGATACATTAAGTCCATATATGCAGGGACATGAGCTTGAATTATTAAAAGAAAGCACAAGAAAATTATAATAAAGAAAGAGAGACGGACTGTATGGATATAAAAGAATTCAGGAATAATAACAACAGAGAAGGTAAGAAACGCCCGGAATATCCTGATGAGAAAGATGGTACCGTTAATTACAAAATATATGCAGTTATAGGTATTATTGCTGTTGTTTTAGCAGCTGCAATTGCCATGTTTATAAATATTAACAGATTCGATATTAAGAAATATATAAAGCCCATATATACCGGTGCTAACGGATATGCATCAGTAAGGTTTGACATAGATGAGGCCGGCCTTGAAAAAAAGCTTTCAGGTAAGAATCCTGATGGTGATACACAGTATTATGTCAGAAAATTTATTGAATCTATATCGGTACATACAGATAATACAGATATAAAGAATGGAGATATAGTAAAGGTATCAATAGATTATAACGCATTATATGCTGATAAGGTGAAGGCAGATATACCACATAGTGAATATACATATAAGGCGAGTGGTATAACAGATGGGGCTGTAGTTGATATATATGCAAGAATCAATGTTGCATTTACAGGTATAAGTCCCGATGCCATGGTTCAGGTAAATAATGAATGGGAAGATGATTATCTTAAAACATTAACATTTTCAGTAAATAAAGCGAATGGCATAATACTTGGGGATACAATTAAAGTTACATGTGACCAGCCATATGAAGAACTTGCCAGACATGGGATAATAGCCCGTTCAATGGATATGAGTTATACAGCTGATATGTTAAGCTCATATTGTGAGTTAAAAGAAGATATTGATAAAACTGTTATAAATACAATATATTCAGAAATAACGGATACTATCAGGAAAGAAACGGCTGATGCAACATACAGAATGCTTTTTGCGGCAACAGGAAATACAGAATATCTTTATCATCTTAATGAGGAACAGGCAGATAATATTAAAATAGAAGCAGCATATTTCCTTGATAAAAATGATGGAGAAAGTAACAATACTGATAAATCAGGAAATATTATAAGAAACTATATAGTTGTTGAAGCCTCAGCAGATATCAGTGATAATGAGGGCAGCGAGAAAGTTTATTTTATGTTTGTATACAATAATGCATATGTTACAATTAATGGTACATTTAATATAGCACATGATAATCCACAGAAAAGATTTGCATGTGCTATAAATGAGGAAAAATTGTATGATGAATATGTAGGTGACTTGAAAAATAACTATACAATTGATAAAATAAAGTGAGTATGTAATAAGGAGCTATAAACGGGATGATTTACAGAAAAAAAGTACGACTGGGTGATTTGCTTGTTCAAAAGGGAATCATAACAGAGGAACAGCTTAGTGAAGCTTTAAAGCAGCAGAAAGAAAAGAAACTCATGCTTGGAGAGATGATAGTTTCCATGGGTTTTGCCTCACAGAGCCAGATTAATGATGTGCTGTGTGAACATCTTAATATTGACTTTGTGGATATGAGAGAGGAAGAACCTGATCCACAGGTATTATCATTATTAGATGAATCTATTATGAGAAAATATACACTTGTTCCTTTAAGGCATGACAACAATAATGCCGGAGCTCTTCAGGTAGCTATGGCAGATCCTATGAATATACTTGCTATGGATGATATCAATATTATAACAGGTATGCAGGTAGTTCCAATCCTTGCCAATGCACAGGATATTAATGCTTTTCTTGACAAGGCGTTTGGACAGCAGCAGGCACAGAATATCGTTGAGTTATATAAGAGAGAGCAGGGGGATAATAACAAAGAGGCTGAAAAGGAAAATAATGCCAGAAGAGAAGAAATTGAGAATGCGCCTATAGTTGTTCTTATTAACAATATTATAGAGCAGGCAGTAAGACAGCGTGCAAGTGATATCCATATAGAGCCTATGGAAAAAACAGTAAGGGTGCGATACAGAATAGATGGTAATCTTAAAGAGATAATGAAATATGATAATGCTCTTCTTGGAGCTATTACAACTCGTATTAAGATTATGTCTGGCATGGATATTTCTGAAAAACGTAAACCACAGGATGGACGTATAACAACAACAGTAGATAGAAGAGAATACGATATCCGAGTTTCTAATCTGCCTACGGTGTATGGCGAAAAGGTTGTTATGAGAATTGCATCAAAAGAAGGATTTAATGTTGATATATCCAAGCTTGGACTTACAGAAAGAGATAGAAAGGTATTTCAGGATATATTAAGGAATCCACATGGGATTATACTTGTTACAGGACCTACTGGTAGTGGTAAGTCAACAACATTGTATACAGCGTTAAGCGAACTTAATACAGAGGATGTTAATATTATCACAGTTGAAGATCCTGTAGAAGCCAATATAGATGGTATTAATCAGGTTCAGGTTAATACAAAGGCTAATCTTACATTTGCATCGGCACTTCGTTCTATATTAAGACAGGATCCGGACATAATCATGATAGGTGAAATCCGAGATTCAGAAACAGCCGAAATTGCAGTAAGAGCTTCTATTACAGGACATCTTGTTGTAAGTACCCTGCATACAAACAGCACTGCAAGTTCTGTAGCAAGACTTGAGGACATGGGTGTTGAATCATACCTTATAGCAGATTCAATGGTTGGTATTATAGCACAGAGACTTGTGAGAAGATTGTGTGAATGTAAGAAACCAAAGGAGGCAACAGTTGAAGAAAAACAGCTCCTTGGTGTTGATACAGATAAGTCATGTACTATATACGAACCATGTGGCTGCAAGCTGTGTAATAATACAGGATACTATGGCAGAATGGGTATATATGAAATAATGAAGATATCCCCTGCTATTAAAAGACTTATATCTAAAAATGCAGATGCTGAGGATATTAAGAATCAGGCCGTTAAGGAAGGCATGAATACACTGAAGATGGCAGCAGCCAATGGGGTAAAAGAAGGTATAACATCTATTGCAGAGATGATTAAGGCAACATACGAGGCTGAGGAGGAAGAGAAAAAGTGATTACAGTAGAACAGCTGCTTATGACAGCAAAAGAACAGGGAGCATCAGATGTACACATTACAGTTGGTGTACCACCTAAGATGAGAGTGAATGGAGAATTGCTTGATCTTGATTATCCAAGACTTATGCCTGATGATTGCGAAAAGATAGTATTAAGCATCATGAACGAAAGACAGCTTGCGATGTTTAAAGAAAATGGTGAGTTGGATTTTTCATTTTCAATACCACAGGTAGGACGTTACAGAGTAAATGTATTCAGACAGAGAGGCTCTGTAGCATGTGCAATGCGTATTGTAGGTACTGAGTTTCCTAAGCCAGAGCAGCTTGGAGTGCCACAGTCAGTTATAGATCTTTATGATAAGAAGAGGGGACTTGTGCTTGTCACAGGACCTACTGGAAGTGGTAAGTCAACAACATTAGCTTCGCTTATCGACAGAATAAATGATGAAAGAAATGCACATGTCATAACGTTGGAGGATCCTATAGAGTATCTGCATTCACATAGAAAATCAATGATTAATCAAAGAGAAATCGGTATAGATACACAGTCATATGCTAAAGCACTAAGATCAGCATTAAGAGAAGATCCTGATGTTATTCTTGTTGGGGAGATGAGAGATCTTGAAACTATATCTACAGCTATAACGGCTGCTGAGACAGGACATCTTGTATTTTCAACACTCCATACAATAGGAGCAGCAGCGACAATTGACAGAATAATAGATGTGTTCCCACCACATCAGCAGCAGCAGATAAGAGTACAGCTGGCTACTGTGCTTGAAGCAGTTATATCACAGCAGCTTGTTCCGCTTGAAAGGAAGAAGGGAAGAGTGGCTGCTTTTGAGGTTATGCATGGAACGGTTGCCATAAAGAATCTTATAAGAGAAGGAAAGACACACCAGATAACAGGAATAATCCAGACAAGTAAGAAAAATGGAATGGTAACTATGGATGATGCACTTCTTGAACTGTATGACAAAGGTTATATAAGTGCACAGAATGCAATCAGCTTCTCGCAGGATACATCTTACGTAGAAAAACGAGTAAACATAATATAATGAGCACAAAAGAAAAGTAAGCGGCTGCGAAGCAGACATTTACTTTTCTTGTGCCATTAACGAACGAATAGTCATGCGAAGCAGGACGGAAGAGTGCGAAGCACGGATTCGTGAGTGTAGGAAAGAAAAAGAATAAATAAAAATAATGAGCACAAAAGAAAAGTAAGCGGCTGTCTTGTAATATAAAAAGCAGGTTTCATGTTGGAAACCTGCTTTTATAATACTATAGACAGCTGTCATAGCATATAAATATTCTTATAATCAGATAACTGACAAATATTGATTAAACACGTGAGATATATTCACCTGTTCTTGTATCAATCTTAATTGTATCTCCCTGGTTAACGAATAATGGAACTAAAATCTTAGCACCTGTTTCAAGGATAGCTGGCTTAGTAGCACCAGTAGCTGTATCACCCTTAACACCTGGTTCAGACTCTGTAATCTGAAGTTCTACAGTGATAGGTGGTTCAATAGAGAATACATTACCATTGTGTGAGCAAAGCTTAACCATTTCGTTTTCCTTAACGAACTTAAGAGAATCGCCAACATTCTCAGCTGATAAAGCAATCTGCTCGAATGTTTCAGT
>OGIV01002001.1_pt1 | contig 10829 bp, 21 predicted proteins | sample 1571861 | NCBI WGS metagenome assembly OGIV01 (sample SAMEA2582099, study PRJEB24529) | metagenome | biome: Human gut stool | place: China | collected 2011 | reverse complement strand
AAACCTTCGGTCTATCAGCATATACCCAAGTATTGCATTTAGTACAACGATACCCATCATAACCACTGCTGAGTTCAAATACCCAATTTCCTTGAGGTTCATCCTCCTCTGGATAGTGGTCGAAGTAATGACCAAGAACTCGGTTCAATTCTTCCCACCCTTCTAATTTTCCAAACTCCTCTTCATCCTCGCTCTCTTCTCCTCCCATGCCTATTCTTTCAATATCCTCCTCGTTCAGATATTGAGGATTGGCTTTGAAGAATGTTTCAACCGATTGTCTGATGAGCTCAACCCATTTTTCAGGATATTTCTCACGCTCCCAACGGTTACACATTCCGTTATCATATTGAATTGCTTCCATCATCAACTTTGCTACGTTTTCATAGCTTTGGTCGTACTTGAAGTCAATCGGATAACCCATTGCTTTCCTTACTTTATTCTTGATTGGAGTATAACTCTCATTATCTACTCCGCAAAGAGCTACGTGTAAATCATATAACTCCTCATTGCTTAATTCTAATGTTGCCATAATCTTTTTGTTTTAATTGTTTTCTGTTAGCGAAGGTATAAACTATTTTCCAAACGGCAAAATAAAAAGCGAAAAATCTTTGTAGAAATTCCGCTTTTTAACTAAAATGCCCAAACTTTTAACGCTTTGCTATCAAATATACGGCTCTATATTTTTCTCAAGCCAATCTTTATCTTGGAACTTCTTTTTGTAGTCCTCAACTATTTTTTCAGCTTCTTCCTTAGTATCGGCTTCAAAACATTGAGAAGCAGGACACATCGTATTAGCATAGGCTTCCATTTGGTCATGTTGATTATCATACATTCTCACCCTTGCTATTGAAGGTGGATATTTAGGAATGTCTGGATTGTTACATTCCTCATCGGGCAGTACTTCGTATTTTGAGTATGCCATATAAACTCCGTAGATTTTGCTCATTTTCTTTTCCTCCAATATCCTTTGTTACTATCCCAATAAATTCCCAAGTCATCAAGATACTTTTCTGCCTCTTCGTCTATCTCGGTGTAATTCCAATCAGTACCATCGTCTGGGTCTCCAAGATAATCGTTCAAATCAACACGGTCTTTCGGTATGGTCTGAACCTTCGGAGCTAAAATTTCAGGCTCTATGGTACTTCGTTCCCTCCGTACCTTCGGAACAGTATCATACGACACACTTACAAGCTCATAGGTGACGTTTCTCCATATCTCCGAAGTATCTGTATCACTTACCTTCTCCCGATACGTTACTGCCCTTGGGTCTTTGCGTTCAAAAGCTCCGTTACAGCTGGTAAGGAATAGGACTATTGCTAATAATACGCCCATGACTACCATAGTCAGACAACCTCCCAAGCAAGTAGCTTTCGCCTCAAGCATAGGGTCAATGTTTTCATTCTCCTTCATAATCGTGAATTTTCAATCCGTTGATTACCTCGTAGCCGTATTGGTGACGCAGAACGTCCTCAACTGCTTCTTTCTTCGGAGCGTCAACGATAAGATTTTTAACTTGTTTGATTTGTTCTTTACGGTGTTTGCTACCAAAGAACTTAACCTTGAATTTCTTCAAATTCGACATCTTCTGCTTGTTCTTTTATTTTGTTTAACATTATTCTTTGTTCTCTCGTAAACTTCTGACGTGGTACTTCGATTATTGTTATTTGTCCTTCTCTCGGCTCTTCCCAAAATGGTACAAAGAACATTTCAACGAAGTCTATGAAGCTATGCTTTGGGTCACGTTCTCTCGTTTCAGGCATTCTCCTCAACTTTATCGGTTAGTTCAAACGCTCCTTCTCCCCGAACGAAGAAAACACGCCTACCCATTGGATGCCACCATAAGCTCGCTTCGTTTGAAGTGTATCCCTGAATAAAACCTTCGTCAACCATATCCGTTGAGGTACATGACTTGTTCTTCTTTGTTATAGAGCTGTACTCAATCTTGAAGTCAGCAAGTAGTTTCTTTGCTCTACCAAACTCCAGCTCTTCATGAGCTTCTTTGAAATCATCCAGGAACTCCTGCTCATCTATTGGAGTCAGTGGTTCAGCGTTTGTTTTGAACTCTTGTTGTTTATCTACTATTGTGATAAGTAGATACGGAGCTGGAACGGTAACTTGATGAGCTTCCAAGCCCATGAGCTTACATATTTCTTGAATCCTTCTCGGTCTTTCAGCTATCTCTCCAAGATGCTGAACTTGCATTGACGGCTCAATCTTTACGGACTTGCCGTGATACTTCTTTTTGAAATCTTCTTTTGTCATGATAAATTCGATTTTATAATTTCCATTTGATTCATTATCTTTATACGATAACTTTGCCCAGCTCTTGGATTATGGAGCTTAATCGCTTTATCAATACTTTTGCTGGGATTGTAATGACCTTGTAAGATTTCAAACATCTCCAAACTCTTTTCCGTATCGGTACGCTCGGCAAGCGTGTACCTATCTTCACCAAGAATGCGGTTGACATCCTTGACGTATATCGGAGTTATTTGTAATATACCCACGTCATTGGTTTTGCCAACCGCATCTGCTTTGCCTTCGCTCTCTACTTGTATAAGAGCTTCAATGAATATGTCCCATTCACTCGGCTCTTCTTTAATCTCTTGCTTTATTACATCTGTTCTTTCTTCGTTCTGAACTGGTTGGTAGCTGTTAATCTCGCAACTTGAGGCTATGATTAACATTAGCAACATAATCAATTTTCTCATCTTTACTTAATTTGGTGAAACACTCTGCGGAGTATCCAATCAACTCCGCAATATATCATTATTCCCAATCCTCCGTGCATTACCAAAGAAGCAAAGAAACTGAATAAAGTATATTCACCGTTCAGGCTCCAAGCATTGTACGCACAAAGCATTATCGCTACTACTATACCCATACATACCAGTATGTTGATAGCTTTTGCTATATTATATTTCTTGTCCATCTTTTACCTCCGTTTGTTTTGTAGGTTTCATTTCTTCAGGGTGTCGTCTCCGATACTCTTCCAAAACCTTATAATTGTTTACTTTGATACCAAGCTCTTTTGCTATTTCTTCAATCTCAGGCATTGCTTCTGTTAGTGTCTTGCTCATAATGATTTATTTGTTAATATTTCGATTGCCTCAACCTTAGTTATAGCTTTCCCCTCATAATGTAAGAAAGTCTTGCTACTGCCTCGTATTCGCTCTGTAATGCGATTTATAAGTAGCTCCTGTTCTTCCTTCGTAGGCTCGTAAGACTTCCAATAATCTTTCATTATAACTTGTTTCCAATTTTCGGAATAGTCTGGAACGTTAAAACCACGCCTGATACATTCTTCGTGTATTTGTTTGTAACGGTCAAGAGTGAATTGAGCCTTATTTAAGAAGAATGTAACATGTCCAGTTCCCAAACAAAACTTATTTGGTATTCTTTTCAAAGCTCCGCTTATATAAGATTTAACGAAGCAATCAGGCAGTCTCTTTATTTCTCTGTGCTCGGCAAGAAGATGTTCGTCAGTCAAACATCTTACTGATATAGCACTATTTATTCTTGTCATACAATTTAATTTACAATTTTGTTATTTAACTTTGTTAGCGGTCATATAACTTTCCCATATTGTTAAAATTCAAAATCAATAAATACTTCCTTGCTTCCCTTAAACCAGTTCTCATGATTTATATCATCGAACTTCGTACATGAGTACTTCTTTTCAGAGCGTACATATTCACCTCTTATCCAAACTGGAGCTGTCTCGCTCTCGGATAGTCTGAAAAACTCTCCTTTATTGAGTTTTGCTACGGTTGTCTTTGTCATACCAATTTAATTTACGATTGTTTGTTACTATTAACTTTGGGGCAAAGATTATACTTGCAAGCTCCTCCTGCATTTCCTTCCTTGGTACAAACAGCTCTCTGTACTCGGTTAGCATCCCTTGTCCATTTAATTGAAGGACATTCACCTTGCTTTGCGTAGAAGGCTTTGACCTTCTGTAATTCATTCTTGCTCATTTCTCGGACTTTTGCTTATTATACAATATAGGATAGATATTTCCATACCAACCCAACTCGGTACAGATGCTAACAACGGTTTCTTGGTCATACTCTCCCAAAGCCATATACTCCTCTTTCGTTGGGTCTCGTTGTAAAGCAAGCTCCATAGTGATATCAACGTACTTGTCGCCTACCTTATTCCAAGCATGCTCCGTTCCGAACGTACCGCAAACCGTCATCTTGCCTTCGACATATTTGACCTCTGGGAAGATATGAGCGAATAGAGTTGCGTTGCGGAAACATTCCTTGACTTGAGGCTTGACGAACTTCTTTATTGCTTTTATCTCGGTTTCCGTGAATACATCCGATAATCGTACAACCTCTATGGGCTTTGCGTCTTTTAGCATCTGACGGTAGAACTCCGCTTGTCTTCCTTCTTCTCCTATTAGCTTAGCAAAGGTGCGGAGTTCTACAATCAGGCTATTTTCTTTTGTTGCTATCATTACTTTACAAGTCCAACTGGTATGTACTCCATTCCGTATCTCTTCAGCATAGCAACTACGCTATCCCAATTACACGCTTTCTTATCACCTTCTGCGTTCTCAAAGAACTTATGGTCAGCGGTTACTCGGTAGCCTTTCATAACAAGTTTTAATGCTTCCTTTTGGGCTTCGCTCGGTTTCTTGTTGCCTCTCGCACTCTTAGAAGGTAAAGCAACGAACTCGTCAATTGTCAATTCCTTCGGAGCTTCTTTTTCAACCTTACCACCTTTGGCCACCTTTTTGTTTGTCTCCTTAGCAACAGCCTTCTTACTCACGGCTGCTTTTTTCGGCTCGGACTTCATTTCAGAAGTCGCTGCCTTGTCCGTTCTCTGACCTTGCTTCTTGTCGGCTGGATTGGTTCTCCAATCGAACTTTCCTTCAGCGTACTCAGTCCATACCCAAGTCGGGTGCTTCGGGTGAACGTCTCCCACTTTGCGGGCAGTTTTAGCCACCTTCGGTTCATCCTTCTTCTCTTCCTTCGCTTTCGGCTCTGCTTTCTTGCTATCAGCCTTCTTTGACTTAGCAGGGGCAGCTTTCTTCGTTTCCTTCTTCTCGGTTTTCGCCTTCGGAGCTTTCTCAGCCTTTTCTGCTTCTTTGACCGCTTTCTCCGCTGCTTTGCTTGCGTCTTCAAAATTCTTCAAACGACTGGCCAAGATATTCTGAAGGTCTTCATTCGTTACATCCTCGCTCTTGATATTCTTCAACTCGGCAAGATTATCCCAGTTGTTGAGAATATAGGTAGCAAGTTCTTTTGCTTCCTTTGCAGCAGGTCTTTTGCCTTTCGATAGGTTAGCCATCTTCACAGCTTTCAATTCGTTCAACTTCAAGATACGCTCGTCCATTACAGGAGCATCGAAGTTATCAACTGCGTTCGTTACACTCTTGCTGTCTTCCACCTTTACGGTCTTGTTTGCTTTTGTTGCCATATTCTTTGATTTATTTGATTGAGTTTTTACTTCTTGATTGTTATTAACCTTGCTACTTTCTACTTCATGAAGTCCAGCTTCTGTGAGTTCTCCATCGAAGTAGCTGTCTCCATTAGCGGTTAGCAACATACCTTTCTTAGCAAGGCTTCCAGTTGTTGCTGATACGCTTCGGATAGATTTACCAGTTTCTCTCGCTACGTCCTGAAGAATGAACTCAACTCCTGAATCACCTACCTTCTTTGCGTTAGCTACGATTGCTTCCAAAATTTCTCTTTCGTTCTTTGTTAATTCGATTGCTTTCATGACCTTGTATTTTTGATTGTTAAACTTATTTTGTTTCCAATTACAGTACGAAGGTACGAACTTCTTGCGAAACGGCAAAATTTTTTACCAATTATTTTTGGGAAAAGTTTAATTTTGGGCAATATTTAACTTTTATTTAGCAAAATGAACATAAAAGACAATAAAAAGCTCCGAACTTCACAGTTCGGAGCTTAATAGATTTTATTAACTTTTCAAAATAATTATGTAATGATTACAAGCATTCGCATTTCTTCTTCGGCAAGCTCTTTCGATTTATCGTGCTACTTATACCCTGAGTCTGTTCCTTGTTCTTGCTCCGTGTTACAAAATCGCCTTTCGCCCTCTGTTGTCCTCGCTTGGGCACGGATAATCATTACACTATAATAAACCTTGATTTATTTACTCCCTCGTTTCTTTAACCAATTGTCCATTGCCTCCCCAAACAACTTATCCTTTACATATAAGAACTCGTCAAACAAAGAAGCTGCCTGAGTACGGTCATATAGCTTCGGGTCAGCAAGACATTCCTTCAATGTCTTATACTTCGCAAATTCTTCCCTCGCTTCTACGTTGGGAACATTATCTTGAATAAACTTTTGAATGTCCATAACTTTAACTGTTTAATAGATTATCATATTGCTTGTTTAACTCCCAAGCTGTTATTTGTAAGTCCTCTATTGACAAAGCTCCGTTGCTGAATTGCTCCTCAAACCTTCTTGCCTTATACTGAACGTACCAATTCAAATCTACAAACATAACGGACTTAGCAAGCCAACGTCCTTGGTCGTTTTCGATATACTGATAAATGAGTTGACATATCTTTACTTTCTCTAACGGTACTACGATACTAACAGCGTAGCCAAGCTCAAGAAAAGCGTTTGCTAACTTATCATCCCATTTATCTATCCGTGAGAAGTAATGTTTGTAGAATGGTTTAACGGTACACATCATTTACATGCCTTTTACAATGATTTATTTCTTCGTCTTTATCTCTTTACCATACGGCTTATCTTTATTCTTGCGTTGCCCAGCCTTCGTCTTGCTCGGCGGTATCTTGTCCTTACCTCGTCCGTTCTTTCGTTCGATTGGAGTTTCATCCTCCGCAACAGGTCTTTTCTTTTCGGCTTCTGCATCCCATCCTGCCTGGCGTGCTTCCATATCTTGCTTTTGCTTGCGTATCTTAGACAAGAACAAGTCTTTGACATTTGTAGCTGAGGAGTGTTCCGCTTCGGTAACATCTTCTGCCTTGACATCCATTACCTCTCGTCCAGCGGTACGCTCTATCATAGCAAAGTCATAAGCTGAGTTGGAAGGATAACTCATTTCAGCATTCTCGTCATAATCTCCCGATATATCGACAAACTTCGCATAGTACGAATTATGCAACCCAGCAACTAACTTCTTTGGGTCGTAATTCATTCTTGCCGCTACACGCCCCAAGATAATCTCTTTGAGGTTTATTGTACGCAATATCTCTTTCTGAATATGATTTTGGATTGTTACTTCGATATTGACATCCAATACTCCGTTTATGTTGAGAACATCTCCTTCAGCTTCCTTGCGTATTTGCTCCAAAGTACGAAGCATTGCGTTGTAAGAGTCAATCGAATTGAGAGCAATATACTTATTCTTCATTTTGGAATACATCCAAGCAAGCTCCTCAAGTCTCGGTCTTTTGTTATACAGTCGGACATCTGCTACTCTGTTACGGAACTCTTCACGCTTTCGCTCTATCTCAACGATATGCTTCTTCAGTATTCCCTTGACATCATCCTCGTTGACAATTACTCCGTTATCCTCGCCCATTATCTTTACAACCTCCGCAACGGTAAACATACGCCCAAGGAGCTCAATAATATCCTCCTCAAACGGACTGAGTTTATATACGGCTAATTCATCCTTGGACTTTCCTCCATACCTTCCTGCTCTCCCATAAGCAAGAGACTTTGCGGTGCTTATCTTTGCCCGCATCTGATTATACTTTCTCTTGAGCTCCAATATATCCTCTTGCTCTTTGGGACTGAGATGTTCTATGTATTTCTTCAACCTATGAGGCAGCATACCTATATTGATTTCATCACCTTCGCTACTTATATAGGTAGTGTTGCGAATAATAGGGTGTCTTTCCAAGGCAAGCATCTTCTTATACTCCTTTGGGTTTACAACATCCTCTGGGATAACCATTTGTTTCTTATCTTCCATCTTTAATTTGCGATTTACAATGTTTACCTATACTTATAATTGCGTATCAAGTCTTATCGGTTGCGTTTCGCTTCGGTTTCTTCCTTTTATTCACTATACGCAATCTTTCCATCCGTAGTACGCAAATAGGATATTGTTTGCCTTGGTCTGGGTAGTCGGATATTTTGGTCACCCGAAATTCTTTTATCTTATCTAAATATGACAATATCATACGTTTTCCCCTTAGTGAATAAATGAAGATACGAAAAGCGAATGGATTGTCTTCTCGTATCTCTACATTTTCATCTTTTAGCAATAAATTATCTTCAAGCTCCTTCAGCATCATTTCTTTCTACCTTTACAAATTCTAATACGGTTACATCTATTATCAAACCAAGTTTCTTATATCCTCTGTATTTGTTCCTTGCCTCTCTTTTCGTCCATATCAATATAAGTCTTCACTTGTTAATACTCCTCCGATAATTTTATCAACCTGACCTGCGGCTCTTGCTATCTCCAATCCTTCTTCTCTTGTTACGAAACGTCCTTTGGAAGTGTAGAAGCCTTGGTCATTCGGATTGCGTGATACTTCCTTACCAAATCGGTGCATTATATCTGGATGTCTCCAACCCAATTCTATTTTGTAGATGTCGTGGAATTGTTCCCAATATACTTTCGGACAGTCTCGCTCTTCTACTCTACGAATTGCCGCACAAAGCAGGTATTCTTTGCTATTGTCCATAAGGCTCGCAATTTAATACGGTATCTATGTCAACCCAAATACCTGAATCGTTCTTAACTTGTAAACTTTCCCGATAGGATTCAAAGAACTCGTTTGATTCACTTTCTACAATGCCCCAAACTTCTCCTTTTCTCGTCTTATGAAGCCATGAGCCTTCTACCCACTCTCCATTGTCTTTGCGTCTCGCTCTAAATTCTATTTTTAACATATCAAAACCTCATCTTTCCTTTACGTTGTTTCTTAATCGAAGTCAAATGGTATTGTCCGCAATAATCGCATTTGTACCATTTCGTTCCTCCTTTATGCTTCTTCTTTAATAACTTTGTGGCTCGTTCTGCATCCTCTGCTGTTGGATAAGATAGTTTGCCTGTATGACAAGTCGTTGGTACTTGTTTAATCTTTACTTTCGGCTTGCTTTTATCAACAATCGGCTCGGATAGCGGAAAGACTGTCTCACCCAATATCTTATCTTTGTCAAGTTTCTTCATATTACCATATACTCAATACTTTGAGATTGTTTTGTATATATTGATTAGCTTCTTCCCAGTCCTCGCAACTTTCGTATCGGAGACGGTTGCACACTTCTCTCAATTGTTTCTTATATTCTTGATAAGCAAGACGATTGATATTGGTATCGTACCTGAATTCAAAGTCGTTCATCTTGCTTATCAAGTCCTTTACTTTATCAAGAGTTGTAGTTGATTCTATTATCGCATAAATTTCCATATATGGCTTTTACCTTTGTTACTCCATTTATATTTCTGATATAGTGTATTCCGTCATCGCAATACTCAATCTTTTCGCCTTCCTTCTCTAACAATTCCACGCATAATTTATTCGGATATGCTTCCATGCCGTGCTTAACTAACCAATGTTCAATCGCATCGCTTGCTTCGCACCAATATCTTTCAGCTTTATCGGATAAATAATTCAAGAGAATTTCAACCAACGCTTTCTTTCCCTCTCTCGTGCCATCGCAACCGCACATTATGACTTTCTTACCAACGTGAGTCTCCTTATGAATCATTACACATTTTAGTTTCCCATTTTGTAGGCACGTATGCCACGTTGTATTAGGTTTTGATAATAAGTCTAACGGTTGATAAAGAAAACCGCCCGCAACAGTCCTATATGAGTTTACAAGCACGCTATAAACGTCTTTCAAAGCGTTTTCTTTCGTAGCTCGGTCTGAGAAGGTCGTCAGGTTCATCTGTTGCCCCACCCTTGACTCTTCCATCCGTTCCAAAAATTCTTTCTTGCTAACTATGAAGTGGTCATAGTAATCTTTTGCTTTTCTTCCTCTTACTGGGTAAGCATTTCTGAATAGGTGTACGAACTCTTGGTCAACAATTACTTCGCTTTCGGATAAACCAAGCTCAACTTCCATTCTTGGATGATTATGAAGTCGGTGAGGTCTTTTAGTTGGTATGAACTCTATGCTTGCTTCAGGGTCAATGACCGTTATCGATAAAGGCTTTGACACTACCATAACCCATTCAGCTTTGAACTCTTCAAGTTTCTCTTTCGATAAGGAAGGAAGTTTCAAAATAGCAACTCCGTTCCCGTCAGGCTCCTGAATGTGAGGCCAAATGTTACAACGTCTCATGAACTCCTCAACCTCCTTTTGATTAGCAGGTTGCCATTGTTCTCCCATGTCGTCTATTATTACGCAAGAAGGTCTTAAACCGTCCAAGTCTCTTGGTAATATAGGCTCATTCAAATACTCTCTTCGGAACTCTTCTTGAGACATTGATTTTCTCATTGCTTCCAAAGCATCTTCTTCGCTTCTTTGCGGCCAATCTTTATTTCCCATCATAGAACTCTTTTGGTATTATTAAATTAGCAGGAACAGAACACTCTGGGTCAGGTTTGTAATCTTCAATGACCTTCCAAAATATCCTTTTCACATCCTCTATATCCCAACCAGCAATTCCGCAACCTATCTTTGTCAGATAGAACGTCAGTTGTTGATTATTCAATACAAAGTCTATGAACTTGTCAATACTCGCTTCCAATGCACTCTCCGATACTTTCTCCATGTTCTCGTCCAAAGTCGGAATAGCATAAGAACGTCCAGTCAATCCTTCGCTTTCGCCCCAAGTTGCTTCAAAATTCTCGTAGGCTATGCGGGCAGCTCCTCCCATGTGAGCCCCATTCATATTGGAACCAAAGACAC
>OGIV01001998.1_pt1 | contig 10851 bp, 9 predicted proteins | sample 1571861 | NCBI WGS metagenome assembly OGIV01 (sample SAMEA2582099, study PRJEB24529) | metagenome | biome: Human gut stool | place: China | collected 2011 | reverse complement strand
TGCTTGAAAGATATGAAGTAGATCATATCTATGCTCTTCCTACAAAACTTAGATTACTCGTAAGGCATTGTAAATGTAAATTATCTGCGATTAACTATATTATTGGCGGCTCACAAGTACTGGATCGACAGTTGATGGAACAGTTAGAACGAATATGTCCGAACATGGAGTTCATTCTTTATTATGGTGCTACTGAGCTTAACTATATAACATATTGTACAGGTAAAGAGTGGTTAGATAGAGAAGGGACTGTGGGAAGACCATTTCCATCTGTCCAAATAGAAGAGCAGAACGGTGTTATTTATGTGACTACAAAGCATCATATTGAAGGCATTCCCGATACTTATACTGTAAATGATTGTGGCTATATTGATAGAGAGGGATACCTTATGTTTAACGGACGACAAGGTGATGTAATCAATAAAGGGGGATATAAAATTTCTATTCCCGAAATGGAATTGTATTTACAATCCTTACAGGGCGTTTCTGAAGTGGCTGTTATTACGATTAATGATGATATACGTGGGGAAGACTTTGTTGCTTATATGGTATTAGAGGATAATACTGAATTAAGTAAAATTATAGAACTTATTCATCACGAAAGACCTTCAGTTGAATGGCCAAAAGCAGTTCTAGAAATTCCTATGTTACCACTTACAGAATGCTCAAAAGTTGATAAACGAAAACTAAAAGAGTGGTATAATAAAGGGTAATCGTTTTTGCTATTATAAGGAGGCGTCATGCAGATTAACAAGGCGGCACTAGAGATTTTCGACTTTACGTCCTCTTTAGCCGTATACTCTGAACATGAATTAAAGGTTGGAGATCAAGCTATACAAGATTATATTGCCAATCATGTAGTTAAGGCGTTCAAAGATCCAGCTGCTAGAACAGGTACCTTGCATGATGCAAGTCCATTTGGTAAACAATTAGTTGATTATAAAAATGGAAATCTCAAGTTTATAGATTTATCTAAGAACTTAGGTGAAAGCTTGTTTACTTATATGAAGCAAGCAACGGATTCTGTTGTTATTGATACGATTATCTGTGAAGCTATTACAGATGCATCTTATATCTGTATTCTTTTGTGCCAAGCTCATGATGCTTTTACACATCAACTATTTAGTGAAGATGATGGCAGCTTGGCCACAGAACTTGTTTCTCATAAGGCTGTGTTGCCGATGCCATCACAGAAATTACGAGCTTTTGCATCTATTAATCTACTTGATTTTAGTGTTCGCATTTTTGAACCGAAAGGTGAATTTGATGGTGAAGTATCCTATATTTTAGCCGATAAGGTGTTACAATTAGGTACTGATCAATCCTCTCGAGATACGGTGAAAAAGGTAAAAGCCATTGTAGACAAGGTAGCTCAAGCACACGAGTCGGATGGTGTTGTTGAATTGACGACGGCAAAGTCTATGATTGCTAAAAATGCTGAAGTTTCTGATACAGTGGATCCTGTTCGTATTGTGGAAGAGGTATTTAAGGCGAATCCCATTCAACAAGAGGCGGCTAAAAAGGAATTAGCTGATGCAGATATGATGAGGCCTCTACCTGTAAACCGTGAGTTTGCTACGAAGGTCGGTGAGCATCACAAAATTAAAACTGACACGGGAATCGAAATTTCATTTCCCGTAGAATATATGAAAAATCGTGAATTCATTGAAATTAAAACTAATGATGATGGAACTTTACGCATTGAATTGAAAAATATTAATAAAATTGTAAATAAATAAGAATAAGGCTATTTCTATTGACATATAGAAATTTATTATATATTGATAAGATTTATTTGTTACGCTAATATATAAGGTGGAATATAGTGAGTAAAGAGAAACATAAAAAAACAAACGCATTACGTATTTTAGACACCCATAAGGTTCCTTATAGTATTAGTGAATATGAGTGGTCTGAAGAGCGGGCAGCTGGTCTTCATGTAGTGGAAGCATTAGGGCTTGATGAAAAACAAGTTTTTAAAACATTAGTTGGTAAGGGCGACAAAACAGGATATGTAGTATTTTGCATTCCTGTTGCAGCTGAATTAGATATGAAACAAGCTGCTCGTGTCAGTCATAATAAGTCTGTAGAGCTTGTTCATGTCAAGGACCTGCTAGGTATTACGGGCTATCTACGAGGAGGATGTTCTCCAGTGGGAATGAAAAAATTATTTCCCACATATTTTGATGCTACTATGGAGCCTCAAGACTTTGTATATGTAAGTGCTGGTCTTCGAGGGATGCAAATGAAGGTAAATCCAAAAGATTTGGCATCTATTGTTAATGCTGAATTTATAGCACTTACAATGGATCATTAAGAGGTACGTATGGCAAAGAAGTATTATGCAGTTCGTCAGGGTCGTGTACCAGGCGTATATACCACATGGGCTGACTGTGAGAAACAGGTAAAAGGCTTTGGTGGGGCTATCTACAAGTCTTTTCCTACGGAAGCAGAAGCTCGTGCCTTTGTAGAAGATTCAGGTTTATCCTTAAGTGATTTTATGAGCGCTCATAAGAGTGAATCAAAATCTTTGCAAGGGACAAAGAAGATAACTACAAAGGTTGGTACTGACATTAAAAATAAGGCATCCGCAAGTGTGACAAAACCAGATTTTTCTCACCGAAATCATGTAGTTGCTTATATTGATGGTAGTTATAATAAAGGGACTAATACTGTTGGCGCAGGTGGTGTTATCTTCTTGAATGGGACTAGAAAGACTTTTTCCTTTCCCTCTACTGATGAACGATATACGGCTTTTTGGAATGTGTCTGGCGAGCTATTAGCTGCGATGTATGTTATGAAATATGCTGTTGATCATGGTATTCCTGAATGTTCCTTATATTATGATTATATGGGAATTGAAATGTGGGCTACTAAAAGATGGAAACGGAATAATGCACTAACTCAACAATATGCTGCATTTTATGATTCTATAAAAAATCGTGTGCGCGTACACTTTCACAAGGTGGCAGCACATACGGGCGATACATATAATGAAATGGCCGATGCACTAGCTAAACAAGGTGCAGGTATTTAGAAATATAAGAAGGGAGGGTACTATGAATATATGTGTTACAGGTGGGGCTGGATTTATTGGCTCTCATCTCGTTGATCGATTAATTGAATTAGGGCACAATGTGCTTGTTATAGATAATCTATCTACAGGTATGCGTTCTTTTGTACATGAGTCTGCTCAATTTATTGAGATGGATGTACGAGATCCAAAGCTAGTATCTATTTTTGAAGAGTTTAAGCCCTCTATTGTATTCCATGAGGCTGCTCAAACTATGGTGCAGTCCTCAATGGAGAATCCTGGATATGACTGTGATGTTAATTTACTAGGGCTAATAAATGTACTTGATGCCTGTCGTAAGGTGAAAGTTGAACAATTTTTAATGCCATCTTCAGCTGCTGTTTACGGGGACTTAGCAGTATTACCATTAACTGAAGAACTTAGTGGTATGCCATCATCCTTCTATGGGTTAACCAAGCTTACCGCAGAAGGGTATTTGCGTATTTATCGTGAAGCTTTTGGATTAAATACAGTATGTTTTAGATATGCCAATGTATATGGACCACGTCAAGGTGATGGTGGTGAAGGTGGCGTTATAAGTATTTTCAATCGTTTAATTGTTGAAGGTAAGCCTTTAACCGTATATGGTGATGGGGAACAAACAAGAGACTTTATTTACGTAGAAGATGTGGTAGAAGCTAATATTAAGGCTATGGGAAATAATAACTGTACAGGTATTTATAACGTTTCTACCAATACGGGAACATCTGTAAATGAGTTGATTACGCGATTCAGAGCTATTAGTGGTGCCGACTTTATGGTTCATTATGAGGCTGGACGCATAGGTGATATCAAACATTCACGGTTAAGCAATGCAAAGGCGGAACGCGATTTTGGATTTGTAGCGTCTACAACATTAGATGATGGCTTACAAAAAACATTAGAATATTTTAAGGCTCATCATAAGTAAAAAATATAAGGTTTGGGGACATGAGTGATACACAATTTTGGGTTACTGTAGGCGTATGGAATCTAATTGTATTTAGTATGTATGGCTATGATAAGTTATGTGCTATAAAGGGATATGATCGAATTTCAGAGTTTACATTATTATTTTTAGCATTTGCCTTTGGCGGCATTGGTGCTCTATTAGGTATGGTTATTTGGCGTCATAAGACTTTAAAGCTTAAGTTTAAACTAGCTATTCCTATCGCATTGTTATGGTCTGTTTATGCAGTGGGTTTTGGCTATGGTTTGTGGGTAAAATGATTGCATAAACTAATATTTTATTCATTGTTTTATGATATAATGAGTAGAATATTGTACATAAAATGTCAGTGAAGGAGATATTTGATGTTGCGATTACAATCGGGGTTCGAGTTAGATTACGCTAACATATATAATGAAAGTTGCATACAAGAACGAGACGTAAATAACTTTGAGCGTGCTATACAAAATGTTTGGCGTCATACAAATATTTTGCGTTCTACAGGCTTTGAAGAAGGACATGTTTCTAAGGATGGCTTGCCTGAACCGGTATTGTTTTACCAACTTCCTTATATTTCAGAAGATGGTATTAATACACCTGCAATGTTGAAACGACTTTATGAACTGCGGGACTATGCTCGCCATAATATTGACACAGTTGTATCTGTAGGTATTGGTGGCTCTTACTTGGGTAGTAAGGTTATTTTCGATGTCGAATGTGGTGCGTTTTGGAATAATCTCAGTACGGAAGAACGAAACGGATATCCACGGATGTATTTTGCAGGCTTTAATGTAGATGGTGACTATTTAGCTGGTCTTATTCGCACTTTAGAGTACCAAGCTGAGACAAAAGGATCAGACTATAAGGTGATGCTCGTTATTACATCTAAGTCAGGTTCTACCATCGAGCCAATGGCTAACTTCATGATTTTGGAAAAAGCTTTACAAGATCGTAATATAAATTATGAAGTGGTAGCTGTTACCGATATGTCTGATGATGAACATCCTACAGTTTTACGCTCTATGGCAATAGAGAATCATTGGAAGACCTATAGCATTCCTTATGGTGTAGGTGGTCGTTTCTCTGTATTTACTGAAGTAGGTTTTGTTACAGCTGCTCTCGTAGGATTTGATATTGAAGGTTTCTTAGCAGGTGCAGCTTCAATGGATGCGGCTTGTCAAGAAGAGGATATTTTTAAGAATCCTGCTTTATTAAGTGCTTTACTAAAATATATTGCGTCTGAACGGTACGGTCGTATTATTGAGGTGTTTATGCCTTATGGTGAAGCTCTTCACTCCTTATCTGATTGGTATGTACAACTATTATCCGAATCTTTAGGGAAGATGAGTAATACTTGCTTACCATATGGTCGTACGCCGGTTGCTGCAGTAGGGACTATGGATATGCATGCTCAAGTACAAGAGCATCAAGAGGGCCGTCTTAATAAGGTGGTTCAATTTATTAAGGTTAAGGATTGGAAACATAATCTCGTAGTGCCTAATACACATAGTCAATATGAACGATTACAAGCACTTGGAAATGTAGGTATTTGTGATATTTTGAATATTGCTTTAGATGCCAATAGAGAGGCCTTATCTAGCGATAATCGTTTTAATATGACGATAACTGTACCAACATTAAATTCATTCCATTTAGGGGAAATTATGTTTATGCATTGTTGGGCAGTTTATTTTGAATCTATTTTTGCTGGTGTTGATGCCTTTGACCAACCAGGTGTTGAAGTCTATAAACGTCTCATCGGGCCTAAATTAGCTCGTGCAAAGGATACACATAATTCATAAGGGGGAACTATGAATATTTTAGTAACAGGTGGGGCTGGTTATATTGGGAGTCACACAGTACGTGCCCTAGAACAATCCGGTTACACACCGATTATTGTAGATAATTTATCTAGAGGGCATGTAGAATCTATTCCTGAAGGGGTTACATTCTACAATATGGATATTGCAGATTCTAAGTTAGTAGATATTATGAAAGAGCATCATATCATTGGGGTTATGCATTTCGCTGCCCATTCTCAAGTTGGAGAATCAATGGTAAATCCAGCTATTTATTATGAAAATAATGTAGTTGGCTCCTATCACCTTATTGAATCTGCTCGTACTGCGGGTGTAAAACATTTTGTGTTTTCTAGTACGGCTGCTGTATATGGCGAACCAGAGGTAGTGCCAATTTGTGAAGATGCTCAATTGCATCCTACAAATGTATATGGTCGTACTAAGTTAATGATTGAAGAAATGTTATCTGACTATAGTTCAATTTATGGTTCTACTTATGTTGCATTGCGTTACTTTAATGCGGCAGGGGCTGACCCATCTGGTACGATTGGGGAAGACCATCATCCAGAGACTCATTTGATTCCACTTGTGCTCGATGCAGCTCGTGGTAAAAGAGAACATATAACTGTATTTGGCACTGACTATGATACAGCTGATGGTACATGTGTGCGCGATTATATTCATGTTAATGATTTAGCTGCAGCCCATGTTTTGGCTATGAATTATCTACGTAAAGGCGGCGAGTCCCAAGTATTTAATCTTGGTAGTGGAAATGGCTTCTCCGTAAAAGAAATCATTGAAACTGCAAAAGAGGTTACAGGCATCGATATTCCTGTTCAATATGGTGATCGTCGTGCAGGGGACCCTGGTACATTGATTGCTTCTTCTGAAAAGATTAAAAACTTACTTGGTTGGGACCCTAAATTTAGTAATGTAGCTGATGTTATTAAGGATGCTTGGAAATGGCATACATCTCATCCAGAGGGTTTTAATAGTAAATAAAATGAGCACGAATCGGTTTGATTTGTCAATATAATGAATGACTCTATTAGTCACCTAGGTGACTGGTAGAGTCATTTTTTTTGTAGGAATTTAAAAGGACCTCCTAGAAATAGTCTGCAGGAGGTGAATTATGAACTTACAAGATTATATACAACGTATTAAGTTATGGATTAATAAACAGTATTTTATTATTCGGCACTACCGAATTGTAATTATTATTTTTCTTGTAATTGCACTAGGGGTAATATCAGTTGGTATTTTTTATCCTTCTCAGGAGGATAAGGTTCAAATACAATCAGGACAATTCAATGACGAGGCTAGTGAACAAAGACCAGAAATTTCAAAAGACAAAACGGAGGATACATTTACTAAGAGAAACAATGGTAAATATAAGGGGAAATCTAGTATAGATGGAGTTGATCATAAACCTATAAGTAAAAGGAGCGATGACTCTAATGGTAAGGGACGATTACTATATGATGTGAGTAGTGTAGAGCGTTCTCATCCTTGGCGAGAGGTCTTTAAAAATATTTCTAGTACAGATTTGTTACATCAAAATGATGGGACTAGAGATTTTGATGATGATTATGAGGAAATGGATGATTTAAATAATATGAGCGATGATGAATGGGCGATTGTCAATGGTGATCTATCAAATGAAAAAAAGGGAGTAAGGAAATACAGACGTACTAAGAATAAAACAATAAGAACAGATAGAAAGAAGCCTAAAGAGCTTAATGGCAATACGACAAAACCAATTGAATTGGTGGGCATCATTGAAGGAAATCAAAATATAGCTATTTTAAGAAAAGGCTCAGAGGAACAGATGGTTACAGTAGGGAGTAGTTGGCAAGGAATATCCATATCTAATATTACTGCAAGTGGTGTAGAAATCATTGAAGGAGGTTCGTCGCGATGGCTAAAGATCGAGTGATCATAAAAATAGTTATATTAATAGTTGCACTAATATATTTTTTATTAGCACAAATGTTAGTTGTAACAGGAAATACTATAGAAGATAACGTAATAAAAAATGTAGGAAATAATGCAACAAATAATTCAGTAAAGAGCGTAGAACCTAATAAAGATAAAGAAACAATTACAATATCTGTACGCAATGCCTCTTTAAAGGATACTGTGTTAGGCATTTGTCGCAGTTATGGTATATCAGTTATTGGAGTAGAGTCATTAAAGGGCAATATTACGGCAAGTGTAAAAGGAGAGTCTCCAGAAGAGATTATTAAAGAGCTAGGGCGGTTATATCATTTTACTGTAACAAAACAACATAAGACTCTTCTTATTGAATCTGAGGATACTGCACTAGAGAATAGAGAGCTCTATGTAGTTTCTCCTGAACATCTGCCTGCAGAGTCTTTATCAAATATAATGGGAACAATAGTAAAAAATGATAAAATGGCTGTGCTTTCAGAACAAAACGAAGTAATTATGCATTTAACGAGCGGAGAAAAGAGGCGTGTAGAAACCCTAATCAATGCAGTTGACAAGGAACCTAAACAAGTACAATTAGAAGCAACCATCATTGCTATGGAACAATCTTATGCAAAAGAGCAAGGGTTTAGATGGTCATGGCTCAGCTTGACTGGACATGGAGAAGATAAGACTAATTCCTATGGGGCTGTTACCTTTGGTAAAACACCAGGCGGTGAAGCTTACAAATTTTTTGTAAAACCTGAGTTAAGTTTGATGGAAAGTTCAGGAAAAGCGGTTCTAATCGCTAAACCATCCATTATGGCCCTCAATGGTGAGACTGCACACATATTAATAGGTGAACGTATCCCTGTTATAGAAGAGTCAGAGGTGAATGGAGAGCGCAAGCGATCTACTCGTTATGAAGAGGTGGGGATTAAGTTAAACTATACTCCTATTATTACCGCTAATGGCGGTGTAGACGCAAAAATACATGCCGAGGTAAGTACACCGATTATGGTATCTGAAATGAAAGCTTATAAAATTAGTACGCGGCAAGCACATACAAGAGTGCGTTTACAACCAGGAGAGGTACTCGTTATAGGCGGTCTCATGGATAATCGCAATCAGCACCAAATACAAAAGATTCCTATATTAGGAGATATTCCGTTATTGGGCAAATTATTTCGTCATAGCAGAAAAACAAAAGATTCTGTAGAGATGTTGATGTTGGTACGGGCAACTGTGGTATAATAAAGGGTAAATGATTAGGAGGTTGTGAATGGAACGCATTCGAATGATAGGCCTTGGAAAATCATTTGGGGTGCGCCAAGTATTTTCCAATGTGTCCTTTGAGATAAAAGAAGGAGATCGCCTAGCCTTAGTAGGTCCTAATGGGGCTGGGAAATCGACCTTATTAAAATGCATATTAGGCTATGAAGATCTTGATGAAGGTAATGTAGTTAAGTCGCCTGTTGCAAGCATTGGCTACTTACAACAAGATGTAAATCTTGGTGATGATAGTTTAGCTACTGAGATTGAAAAGGCATGGGCTGATGTACATGCATTGGAAGAACAACTTAAAGAACTTACTACACGCTTAGAAACAGAAGCGGCTAGTGAATCTGATTTACAACGATTAGATTATTTACAAAATCGCCTTGAATGGTTAGGCGGCTATGATTACGAGCAAAAGACCAAGCGCATCATTTATGGTCTTGGCTTTACTGATGAGGATTTAGATAAACCAGCAAGCGCTTTTTCTGGTGGTCAAAAGACTCGAATTAATTTAGCTAAAGCATTGGTACGGCGTCCAGACTTTTTATTTTTAGACGAACCAACTAACCATTTAGATATGGACATGTTAGAGTGGCTTGAAGGGTATTTGTCTGCCTATCGTGGTGGGATTCTCATTGTCAGCCATGACCGTTATTTCTTAGACCGTATTGTCACTGGTGTTGTAGAATTGGATAACCATAAGGCTACAACGTATCGTGGTAATTACAGTCGTTATATTCAACAACGAGATGAACGGTTGAAAGCAGATATGGTAGCTTATGAGAAACAACAGGAGTACATCAAAAAGACAGAGGCTTATATAGATAAATACCGGGCAGGTATTAAATCTAAAATGGCTCGTGGTCGTCAGTCTCAATTGAATCGTTTAGAACGACTTGATGCACCGGTAACTTCACATCATTTACAATTTTCTTTTCCCCCTGCTGCGATGAGTGCCGATAAGGTTCTTGTTCTAGATCATTTATCAGTAGGATATGGTGAAGATCCTATCATTGATGATATATCACTCGTAGTACGACGTGGAGAATCAGTAGCCCTTATTGGACCTAACGGGGCTGGTAAATCGACACTCGTAAAAACTATAGTAGGTGAATTATTCCCTGAGAATGGTCACGTAGATATTGGTAACCGCGTACAAGTGGGATACTTCTCACAAGAGCATGAGGAATTACATGATTCATGGCAGGTAGTAGAAGAGGTTATGAACCATTTTAACTATACTGAAGAAAAAGCCCGCAATGTATTAGGCTCATTCCTATTTAAAGGGGATGATGTATTTAAGCTAGTAGGAGACTTATCCGGTGGTGAGAGAGCTCGGTTAGCATTGTTAAAATTATTCCTTCAAGGAGATAATTTCCTTATCTTAGACGAACCGACAAACCATTTAGATATTCCAACGCGTGAAATTGTAGAAGAAGCATTACAACAATTTGAAGGTACTTGCTTTATTATTTCTCATGACAGATATTTTTTGGATCAAGTTTCTACAAAAACCATTGTTCTAGATGATGGAAAAATTACTGAATATCTCGGTAATTACTCGTATTACAAAGAAAAGTTAAAAGAACAGGAAGATTTGTTAGCCATAGCTAACGAGCAAAACTTAGAAAACAGTGTTAGTGATAATAAACATACTTCTATTAATGAACCTATACTTTCAGTAGAAGAATCTACAGAGGCATCGCAGAAGAAGCCGAACGCCTATATGATAGAAAAGCAATTAGCTGAGGTGGAATCTGAAATTGCTCGATTAGAAGCAACTATGAAAATGTATGAAGTTCAATTAGCTAATCCTGTAGTACAGCAAGATTTAGATGAAATGT
>OGIV01001997.1_pt1 | contig 10859 bp, 6 predicted proteins | sample 1571861 | NCBI WGS metagenome assembly OGIV01 (sample SAMEA2582099, study PRJEB24529) | metagenome | biome: Human gut stool | place: China | collected 2011 | reverse complement strand
TGATTATTTATATCAGATTTATAATCTGGAGATGGAAGATACCTTAGAACAGGAAGAAACAGGGTATGAGTATCTGCTCAGGCGTGCAGGAATGGAAAAACCAAAGAGGATAGAGACAGAGAAAAGTCATATCGGAGATTGGAGAGACAGCTATTCTGATCTGAAGAAGATAATCCGAAAAGAGAAAAGGTATGTGGTTGACAATGATGAAGTAATACCGATAGAGATCATGAATGGACTGATGCGTGTAAGTAATTATGAATTATATCAGTACAATAATTTTCTGCAAAAACTTCGTGCATGGGAGATGCCATTTGATGAGTGGAAGCCAATGGGATATAAAACTTATCTTCGAAAGGAAGAGGATAAGACGAGAGTATTAGTATCGCTTGGCAAAAGTGACCGTATTATTACAACTGCTGTTATGCTGGATATGTGCAGAGAATGGAAACACGGCTGGAAATCTTACAGTTATCAGATCTCATATATGTCAGATAATTATTTGTTTCATAGCTGGTTTTCGTCTTGGAGCAGATACATCAGAGAGATAAAGTGTTATCTGGAAATCCCTTTTATGGATCAGAATTATGTAAGCTATATTGATCTGAAACAGTGTTATGATCATGTGGATCTGTTGAATGTATACCGGCAGCTGGAAGGAAAATTGAATGAAAAGGCAAAAAGATATTTTGAATATCTGGCTTATTATAACGATGAACTGATGAAGGAAATACAAGGCGGAAGCAGGGTAGGTGTCCCACAGGGACCGGCATATGCGAGAGTACTGGCAGAATTGTATCTGGATAATATCGTAGAAAAGGTGTGCACAGATATGGAAAAGGGTGAATACCGTATTTTGCGATATGTAGATGATATTGTGGTCTTTTCAAGGGATGAGGAGACAGCTTACAAACTGTATCAGGCATTGATTGCGGGATTTGCAAGGGCAAGTCTGCCATTGAACCGGAATAAGACACGTTTCCCACAGAAAATCGCAGATATTGATCAGGACTATCGCAATAGCCTGCTTCACAGGAATCAATTTAATTATGAACTGGTTCAGAACGAGTACAGTGGTTTATTATTGGAGTACGAATGCAATGACAGGATAAATCATTTTCTGGAAACTGACACATTTCAGATAGATACTCTGAGTTATATATATAGCTGTCACAGCTTTGAGGAAGCACAATACAGGTGTTTTTACAGATTTGGTGGACAGATTATGGAGAGCGGGATTGGAAGGGGACGTGGCTTTCGGAAGTTCTATGAATTTGTTCTAGAGAGAGAAGAACTGGTATGGCAAGCACTGCAAAATCAGTGGTTTCAGAATATACCGGTTGACACGGTGAATTTCAGCAATCTGATAGCTACCATGTATTATCTGATCGATGAAGGAAGATTATCGGACAGGGTGGTAGAAGTTCTGCTTGTGTATTATCTGAATGAGGATTTTGAGTTTGGAGCATTGTCAGAAGAAGACCGTATTGTTGTAGAAGCTATTATGATGAAGTATGGTAGATGAGGAAAGACATGGGGAAGAATATAAAGAGTGTAACAGCGAGTCTTCGTCTGGGCACATGTAGGGAAAAGGACATAAAAGATGCGATTCAGTATTTGAAAGAGCTGGATATAGCATTGCTGTCAGAGAAGAGATTAGAAATAGCAGATCTGTATTATGAAATATTAAAACAGATTCAGCTGCTATATGCCAGTCAGGAGATCGAGATACCAGAAGAAATCATGATGGATATCAGGCAGTTATTCGATAATATACAGGGTATTTGCAGCGAACCGAAGGAACGAGAGGCGAGTGAAGCAGCGTTTTCAGTTATCATGTTTCTGGCGTACCTTAGAGGACACAATTGTCTGACAGGAGATAATGACTTCAGTAATACGGATGAGGCCATTCAGAAGGTGTGGGCTTTAAGGACGGATCTGGGTACAATACAGTTTATTTTTGATCTGAGAGTTGAAGGACAGCTATATTTTCCGATTGAAAATATGCTTGTTTCGGTTATCAAAGATGATCAGTTTGTAGAAGAGATGAGTAATATTGATTCCGGACATATCAAGGTGCTTTATCTGGCAGTGCATTTCTTTGATGAAGAGGAGCAGAAGAGGCAGATACTGACCAATATTGTCAATGCCTGTAATTTGAAATTTATTGAATATATGCAGAATCAGAGTGAACTGCTTGATACGCAGGATTTGCATAACTATCGGAAAAATGGAGTGATAATTTTTATAGATTCCAGTAGAAGGAAGATATTGATCCGGCATAATGATCCTGAATATTTTAAAGGTGCAGAGAATATACAGTATGAAAATTCCTTTAAGAATAAAGAGCGGCGGATAGGGGATTATGTGGAGCTTGATATACCGGAAGGTGCAGCACGGGCTTCCTTTGAAGATGTGATGAAAAAGCAGCCGGAGAAAAGAATGGAGTTGTTAAAGCTTTTTTATTCCGGATATAAAAATATTTTTGGAAAATATCATCTGCTGGAACAGGAAGGAGAATTTTTACCGGTGAATCCTTTCGCAAACAAAGACAGGTTTGCGATAGATGTCATGCGGGAAGTTCCGGTCGATACATCTGATATTCTGTTGGAAAGATATGTAAATCTTTCGGTCAAAAGAAGTGCAAGCTGGATATTAAACAGACTTACAGTGGGAACGATAGTCCAACTGCTTAAGATAGACGATAAGACAAAAGATGAAGTATTCGGTCTTGAATATAGCGAAGAAGACTTTTATCAGAATCAATTGTTACAGAACTGGATTTTGTCTGTTCACGATAGAGCATCTGCTATGCGGGAATTATTGAATAGCATGTATATGGAACTGCGGTACTGTGTCAGAAGGAAAAACGATGGAAATAAGGATGAAGTGTCAATAGAGAAGCACACTGTCTGTGCCCAGAAATATCTGCCATTTTATCTGGAATTATCCAAGTTATTATATTTATTGAATGATGACATACAAGGGAAAAAGGTGATTGTACAGGAGGCAGCAATAAATTCAAAAACAAAGGGAATCATATTACTGGAAGAAAACCCTGTCCGTACGGTAAATGAAACGGAAATAGCGGTTCGGCATACGGGATTGGAAGAATTGAAAACAGGACAGTCATGTTACGTGATCGTTGATGAGGATGGAAATGTATATCTGGAAGATCAGAAGATTTTAAAAGCAATCTATGGGCTGCAGATGGTAATGGAGAATTGTCTGCATTATGATACGGTAAAAGAAGTAGATGAAGGAAGCTATGATAGAATAAAAGATGGAATAATGCTTCATAAAGACGGACTTTCCGAAAGTATTACAGAAAACGTATTTCCGGAGAGCTGTTTTGAGGAACAGATATGTTATCGGCTGATACATAACATGATATATAGTGGAATTCATACAGGCAATGTCAAAGATTATTTGAAAATATTTAAGAAACATCAGCTTCTTGATTTCCATGACATTAAAAATGATGAGTATTTTCAGATGAAGTATGCAGAGACATTGTATGTTCCAAAAGATTCCTTTAGTGCAGACAGTACACTCGGAAGTATATTTTTAAAATATCTGAAGAAAAAGGCAGGAAGAGATCAGTTTGAATTGTATGAACCGCATATCACATATGATGAAGGACAACAAAAGTACATGCTGGGAGAAAAAGAAATTAAACATATTGTATTTCTGAGTGATAATTTTGAAAGAGGATCTGCAACGACGGTGATGCTGAGTGCATATCTGGATCTGGATGGCACAGATCCGGATGCAGTAGATAACGCTAAAACCCGTATTCAGTCTTACAGATACGACAAAAATGGAACAGAATGCCGGATGGATCTTGCAGATGTAATGAAAAAGAATCAGTGTGATATTACAGTGCATGCATACTATGGAACAGAGGAAGCGAAAAAATGTATCAGTCAGTTTCTGATCGAACAGGGGTACGATGAAGCAAAAGTTTCTTTTCAATATGCGATCACCTGTAAAATGAAGTAGCTAAAAGAGAACGTGAAAGCAGTCTGGGGAGAATACAGAGATGGAAATGACGAGAAATTTGCTGTAATCCGGGAATTCAATATGACTAAGGCAAATGTGTTCCCTAAGAAAATGTTAGACAGTCCGGAAAAAGCAATATGCTTGTATTTGCTGAAAAAAGAGACAAAGAAAAAAATCGAAAAGAAGCAGGAAGAAGGTGAGTTGCTGGGTGTAGAAGGACTGAAACAGTATTTTCGAAAAAATGGGATTAACAGAAATAGTGAGAGAACCAATACGGAATTATACCTTTTCAGTACGTTACCACCGACCATACGAATAGAAGTGCTGGAGGATTATTTGCAGAAAGATAGTAATGCACTGGTTCTGGAAAAGCTGTCAAAAGCGTATGGAAAAGCAGATCAGCTGGAAAAATTAAAAGAGCGTTTGGCAGATTGGATAGAAAAAGGCTATACGGATCAGAACATGGCGGAAATGTTATATGAGAGTGCAGAAATATTAAATAGGTATGCCGATAGACTTCCTATTGCAAAGGGCATGGAACAGGCCAGAGCGAATTTTGATGCGGCAATGTCAGTGGTTAAAGATCCGGTGGATGAGGAGTTTCGGGAGATAATGCAAAGTATATTTAACGAAATTGTAAGTTAGAAGAAAGATTGAAATGAACAAGAAAAGGATAAAGAGAATGCTATGAATTTATGGGAAATTATTGAAAAAATGATAGATTTTATTTTATGTAAACTGTTACGATTGAAGATAAATGAAACACAATGGGTAGCATTGATGCAATTTGTTAAGTTTGGAATTGTAGGATTAAGTAATACAGTTATATCGTATGTTATTTATGTTGTGACACTTATATTATTTCAAAAAAATAATCTGATACCAAGTGTTGATTATCTCGCAGCACAGGTGATTGCATTTATTTTAAGTGTTTTGTGGTCTTTTTATTGGAATAATAAGTTTGTGTTTAAGAAAGAAGAAGGCGAACATAGAAATATATGGGCAGCATTATTTAAAACATATGTGTCATATGGTTTTACAGGATTGATATTAAATAATGTTTTATCAGTTATATGGGTTTCAGTATTACATGTAAGCAAAATGATTGCACCTATTATTAATCTTATAATCAACATCCCAATTAACTTTTTCTTAAATAAGATATGGGCTTTTGGTAAAAAGTAGTAAAATAAGATATATTTGAAAGGTATGGGTACAATTTATATGAAAAGAGCTGTAATAACAGGGCCAACAGGTTCTATAGGTATTGCTTTGATTAATGAACTTGAAGCTAATGGTATTGAAGTTGTTGCTGTTGTAAGACCAGGTTCTAAAAGAGCTGACAGAATAAAAGAAAGTTCTTTAGTAAAATGTGTTAAGTGTGATCTTTCTAATCTTGATAAATTGCCAGAATTAATACCGGATGGAGCAGATGTATTTTATCATTTTGGATGGGATGGAACATTCGGAGACAGCCGTAACAACATGAAAGGACAGAACCTAAATGTTAAATATGCACTTGATGCTGTAGAAGCTGCCTCAAAGCTAGGATGTAAAACATTCGTAGGAGCAGGCTCACAGGCAGAATATGGAAGATTCGAGGGAAAACTTAATGGAAGTATCCCAACATTTCCAGAAAATGGATATGGAATAGCTAAATTATGCGCAGGTCAGATGACACGTATAATGTGCCAGCAGAAAGGAATTAAGCATATCTGGACGAGAATACTCAGTATATATGGACCATATGATGGCGAAAAAACAATGGTAATGAGTACGATAGACAGACTTCTTAAAGGAGAAGTTCCTTCATGTACGAAGGGTGAGCAGATGTGGGATTTTCTGTATTCAAAAGATGCAGCGCTGGCTATGAGACTGCTTGGTGAGAAGGGTATAGATGGAAAAATATATTGTATAGGAAGTGGACAGGCAAGACCGCTTAAAGAATATATTAATATAATGGGAGAAAGCATAGATAGTACGATCCAAATAGGATTCGGGGATATACCTTATAGTCCTAATCAGGTTATGTATCTGTGTGCAGATATAGAAGATTTAAAGGCTGATACTGGCTTTGAACCACAATATACATTTGAAAAGGGTATTGTAGAGACAATCCAGTGGTGCAGACAGCAGAATAATAAATAATATACGTAAGAAAAAGACTGTTAGTTATCTGACAGTCTTTTTTTGTACACTAATGAATCTGTATTGTATTAAAAATAATATACAAAAAGTGGTGTTTATTATAATTATAGTGTATAATAGCTGTAAATAAAAAGATATAGATACAGTATATCATAAATATACTAGTAAAGATACGTGTTTGATAGTAATACTTTATTTACACATTATAAAATAATAATAGAATTGTCATGATTATGGAAAGGAGATTATTAATATGTTAAAGGATTGGAATAAAATGGAATTGCCATCAGATGAAGAGATTGAAAACAGACTTAAAGCAGCAAGAGATAAGCTTGTTAAACAGCAGATCATGATGAAAGAAAAAAAGCTTCCGGTTATTGTTTTGTTTGAAGGATGGGGTGCAGCTGGAAAAGGAAGTGTTTTAGGAAAAGTAATAAAAAATATTGATCCAAGATTTTTTAAGGTTGCAGTCATGGATGAACCTACAGATGAAGAGAAAAGAAAACCATTTTTATATAGACATTTTATAAAAATTCCAGAGACTGGAAAGTTCGTTTTTATGGATAGTGGATGGATGTCAGAGGTTACAAGACAGAAGTTAAGAGGAGAATTATCAGACGAACAGTATAATAAGAGGGTAGAAAGCATTAAAAGATTTGAACGGCAATTAACAGATAATGGATATCTGCTTCTTAAGTTTTTCTTTGATATAGATAAAAAAGAACAAAAAAAGCGGCTTAATAAGCTTAAGGAAGATAAGAATACAAAGTGGCGTGTAAGTGAGCACGATAAATGGCAGAATAAGCACTATGATGAATGTCAGATTGTTTATGATCAGTATCTTTGTGATACTAATCATTCAAGTGCACCATGGTATCTGGTTAATGCAAAGGATAAAAAATGGGCACAGCTGCAGGTGCTTGAAACAATCGTTCAGGGTATAGATACAGCATTTGCCAATAGTGCATTGTCAGTTCCATTGCTGCAGAATGCATTTCCACTTAAGCCTATTCATAAGCTTTCAGAGGTTAATCTTGATAAGAGCCTTTCGGACGAAGAATATGAAAGACTTCTGGGCATGTATCAGAAAAAACTTGGAGAACTTCATAATGAATTATATAAAAAGAAGATTCCTGTTATCATAGCTTATGAGGGCTGGGATGCCGCTGGAAAGGGAGGCAATATAAGAAGGATAGCAGAGGCGCTTGATCCAAGAGGATATGAAGTGCATCCTATAGCAAGTCCTGAGCCACACGAGAAAGCAAGGCATTATCTATGGCGGTTCTGGAACAGGCTGCCAAAGACAGGACATATAGCAATATTTGACAGAACCTGGTATGGAAGAGTTATGGTTGAAAGACTTGAGGGCTTCTGTAGTGTAAATGACTGGCAGAGAGCATATGTTGAGATTAATGAGTTTGAGAAGGAGCTTTCAGACTGGGGTGCAGTTATAATAAAATTCTGGGTACAGATTGATAAAGATACACAGCTTGAAAGATTTAAGGACAGGGAGAATACTCCTGAAAAACGCTGGAAGATAACAGAAGAAGACTGGCGAAACAGAGAAAAGTGGGACAGCTACGAGGAGGCTGTTAATGAGATGCTTTTAAAGACTAATACAGCTTATGCCCCTTGGCATATATTGGAATCCAATGATAAAAAGTATGCCAGAATTAAGGCATTAAAGACAGTTATAGAAGCACTTGAGGCAAGACTTTAGAGGATATACAGGACATACATGTTGAATAACAAATCTAATCAGATAGTGTCAAATGACATATGAAAAAACTAAAAGCGTACAGGGAGATGTTATATGGATTACTTATCTCACAATGTAGCAGTTAATCTTAATAGAATAAGGACATCTAAGGGAATGAGTCTGGATGCTATGTCAGAACAGACAGGAGTAAGCAAAAGCATGCTTGCACAGATAGAAAAAGATGCTGCCAATCCATCGTTAGGTACACTTGGAAAGATTGCAAGTGGACTAAGAATAGAATTTCATGAGCTTATAGATACACCACCTATGGAGTCTTGTCTTGTTGATATCAAGGATATGATCCCGACTAAAGAGTCTGAAGGAAAGTATACAGTGTGGACTTGTTTTCCATATGAAGATAATCATCTTTTTGAGATATACAGGATAAATATTGAAGCTGGTAATGAATATGTAAGTGGTGCTCATGGAGAGAAAACCAGGGAATATATAAGCGTATTTAAGGGACAGCTTACAATTGAGTGCAATAATGATATACAGATAGTAGAGTGTGGGCAGGTGTATCGGTTTGAAACAGATAAGGTTCATACATATAGAAACGAAACAGATGAGAGATTAGAGCTTCTATGTGTATTTATGGATTATCATTAAATGCATATTATGTCCAATATAATGCACAAATGATTGCAATAAAAGATGAAAATATAGATTAAATAAAATTAATATAAAAAAATAGAACGATAAATAATTAAAAATATGCATAAAAATACAGTTTTAACAGATGATTAACTGAATATTGTAAAAAATATCTGCAAAAAACTTTTTGTGGTGAAAAAAATCCAATTTCTGCTTTTTTTTAAATACAGTGTTGACATCCAATATATTATATGTTAATGTATCAATGTCAAATAAATAGAACGAATTAATTAAGGCAAAGGCGCCATTACAACTAACAAGTTGTTCGCCTTTGCCTTTTTTATTTTCGTTATTATAAGAATGCATTTGTTGACACTGCTTAAGTAACCAACTATTTATTAACACATTTTATGACGGATGTGAGAAAAAACAATTTTTGGATACGTACCAAAGGGTACGCAGAAAGGAGTCAATTATGAAATTAAAGGATATAGGATTAACAGCACAGGATATTAAGGACAAAGTAAGCAAGTATATGATTGATACATATGAAAGATTTGACTTTGTTGCTGAAACAGCTAAGGATATGTATATATATGATGAAAATAAAACACCATATCTTGATTTCTATGCAGGTATTGCGGTAAATAGTGCAGGCAGCTGTAATGAGAAGGTTGTTGCTGCTGTTAAGGATCAGGTTTCAGATATAATGCATACATTTAACTATCCATATACAATCCCTCAGGCATTGCTTGCTGAGAAAGTATGTGAAACTATTGGAATGGATAAGATATTTTATCAGAATTCAGGTACAGAGGCTAACGAAGCTATGATTAAGATGGCTCGAAAGTATGGTATTGAAAAGTATGGACCAAACAGATATCATATTGTAACAGCAAAGGATGGCTTCCATGGAAGAACATTTGGTGCTATGTCTGCAACTGGTCAGCCAGGTAATGGATGTCAGATTGGTTTCGGTCCTATGGCATATGGTTTCTCATATGCACCATATAATGATCTTAAAGCGTTTGAGGATGCCTGCACAGAGAACACAATTGCTATTATGATTGAACCAGTACAGGGCGAAGGTGGTGTACATCCTGCAACAATGGAATTTATGCAGGGACTTCGTAAATTCTGTGATGAGAATGATATGCTTCTTCTGATCGATGAGGTACAGACCGGATGGTGCAGAACCGGTGCAGTAATGTCTTATATGAACTACGGAATCAAACCGGATATCGTTTCCATGGCAAAAGCACTTGGCGGTGGAATGCCGATCGGTGCGATCTGGGCAACAGCAGAAGTAGCCAAAGCCTTTACCGCAGGTTCCCACGGAACAACATTCGGCGGACATCCGGTAAGCTGTGCAGCAGCACTTGCAGAAGTAAACGAGCTGCTTGACAGAGATCTTGCCGGAAATGCAAAGAAGGTTGGTGATTATTTCACAGCTAAGCTTGAGAAGCTTCCTCATGTAAAAGAAGTAAGACATCAGGGACTTCTTGTTGGTGTAGAATTTGATGATACAATAAGCGGTGTAGATGTAAAGCACGGCTGTTTTGACAGAAAGCTTCTTATAACAGCTATCGGATCACATATAATCCGTATGGTACCACCTCTTATTCTTACAGAGGCAGACTGCGATAAAGCATATGAAATCATCAAGGAAACAGTAGAAAGCCTTAGCACAAAATAGGCACAGATTAATATAACAGCCACAATTATATAATCGTAATTGTGGCTGTTAATAGTAATTACTTGAAAGAATGGAGAATGATAATGGAAAATGTAATTACACAGGAAAGCAGTAAAGCTATAGAATTTAATTACTACCTTCCAGTTAATATTGTATTTGGTTCAGGAAAAGTTAATAAGGCCGGCGGGCTTGCTAAGCCTTATGGCAAAAAAGCTCTTATTGTAACAGGAAAAAGCAGTGCCAAAAAGTCGGGGCTTTATGATAAGGTTAATGACAGTTTAAAGCAGGCAGGGCTTGAAACAGAGCTTTTTGATAAGGTATCTCAAAATCCACTTACAACAACAGCCAGCGAAGGAGCCGCTTTCGCTAAAGAAAAAGGCTGTGATGTTGTAGTTGCAATAGGCGGCGGAAGCATAATGGACTGTGCTAAGGCAATAGCATTTCTTGCAGTAAATGACGGCGATGTAAGTGATTATATATTTGGAAAGAAGTCAGGTGATAAGGCACTTCCATTAATACTGATACCAACAACATGTGGTACAGGTTCAGAAGGCAACGGATTTGCAGTTCTTACCAATCCTGATAATGGTGATAAGAAGTCACTTAGATGTAATGCAATTGTTGCCAAAGTATCAATTGTAGACCCTGAATGTATGATGA
>OGIV01001991.1_pt1 | contig 10874 bp, 9 predicted proteins | sample 1571861 | NCBI WGS metagenome assembly OGIV01 (sample SAMEA2582099, study PRJEB24529) | metagenome | biome: Human gut stool | place: China | collected 2011 | reverse complement strand
ACCAGACCGTGCTGGCCAACGAACAGGTTATCGACGGCTGCTGCTGGCGCTGCGATACCAAGGTCGAGCGTAAAGAGATCCCGCAGTGGTTTATTAAAATCACCGCCTACGCCGATGAACTGCTGAACGATCTGGATAAGCTGGACCACTGGCCGGACACCGTGAAGACCATGCAGCGCAACTGGATCGGCCGTTCGGAAGGGGTAGAAATCTCCTTTGACGTCAACGACTACGCTGACAAACTGACTGTCTACACCACCCGTCCGGACACCTTTATGGGTTGTACCTACCTGGCCGTCGCGGCGGGTCACCCGCTGGCGCAGCAGGCTGCGGCGAACAATCCGGCGCTGGCCACCTTTATCGACGAGTGCCGCAATACCAAAGTGGCCGAAGCCGACATGGCGACGATGGAGAAAAAAGGCGTCGATACCGGCTTTAAAGCCATTCATCCGCTGACCGGTGAAGAAATTCCGGTCTGGGCGGCAAACTTTGTGCTGATGGAATACGGCACCGGCGCGGTAATGGCCGTTCCGGGTCACGACCAGCGCGACTACGAGTTTGCCAGCAAATACGGCCTGAACATCAAGCCAGTTATTCTCGCCGCTGACGGTTCCGAGCCGGATCTCTCCGAGCAGGCGCTGACCGAGAAAGGCGTCCTGTTTAACTCCGGCGAGTTCAGCGGTCTTGATTATGAAGCGGGCTTCAACGCCATTGCCGACAAACTGGCTGCTATGGGCGTGGGCGAGCGTAAAGTTAACTACCGTCTGCGCGACTGGGGCGTATCCCGTCAGCGCTACTGGGGCGCGCCGATCCCGATGGTGACCCTGGAAGATGGCACCGTGCTGCCGACCCCGGAAGATCAGCTGCCGGTGATCCTGCCGGAAGACGTGGTCATGGACGGCATCACCAGCCCGATCAAAGCCGATCCTGAATGGGCCAAGACCACCGTCAACGGCCAGCCGGCGCTGCGCGAAACCGACACCTTTGATACCTTTATGGAATCCTCCTGGTACTATGCGCGCTACACCTGCCCGCAGTATCGGGAAGGAATGCTGGATTCGAAAGCGGCCAACTACTGGCTGCCGGTAGATATCTACATCGGCGGTATCGAACACGCCATCATGCACCTGCTCTACTTCCGCTTCTTCCATAAGCTGATGCGCGACGCGGGCATGGTGAACTCCGATGAGCCGGCGAAACAGCTGCTGTGCCAGGGCATGGTGCTGGCTGACGCGTTCTACTATGTGGGCGAAAACGGCGAACGTAACTGGGTTTCCCCGGTTGACGCCATCGTTGAGCGCGACGAAAAAGGCCGCATCGTGAAGGCCAAAGACGCGGCGGGCCACGAGCTGGTGTACACCGGCATGAGCAAGATGTCCAAGTCGAAAAACAACGGCATCGACCCGCAGGTGATGGTTGAGCGCTACGGCGCGGATACCGTGCGTCTGTTCATGATGTTTGCGTCCCCGGCGGATATGACCCTCGAGTGGCAGGAATCTGGCGTTGAAGGGGCGAACCGCTTCCTGAAACGCGTCTGGAAACTGGTCTACGAGCACACCACTAAAGGAGAGGTTGCGGCACTGAACGTGGCGGCTCTGAGCGAAGATCAGAAAGCGCTGCGTCGCGATATCCACAAAACCATCGCCAAAGTGACCGATGACATCGGCCGTCGTCAGACCTTCAACACCGCCATCGCGGCAATCATGGAGCTGATGAACAAGCTGGCGAAAGCGCCGCAGGAAGATGAGCAGGATCGTGCGCTGATGCAGGAAGCTCTGCTGGCGGTGGTGCGTATGCTCAACCCGTTCACTCCGCACGCCAGCTTCACCCTGTGGCGTGAGCTGAACGGCGAAGGCGATATCGACAACGCGCCGTGGCCGGTAGCGGATGAGAGCGCGATGGTGGAAGACAGCACCCTCGTCGTCGTCCAGGTCAATGGCAAAGTTCGTGGTAAAATTACCGTTGCGGTAGATGCAACTGAAGAGCAGGTTCGCGAGCGCGCCGGCCAGGAACATCTGGTGGCGAAATATCTCGACGGTAAAACCGTGCGTAAAGTGATTTACGTTCCGGGTAAACTGCTCAATCTGGTCGTTGGCTAAGCGCGGGAGGAAGCGTGCGATATCTGGTAACAATGTTGTTATCTCTGGCGGTGCTCGTCACCGCCGGCTGTGGCTGGCATTTGCGTAGCACTACCAAGGTGCCCGCCACCATGAAAACCATGATTTTCCAGTCGAGCGATCCGAACGGCCCGTTAAGCCGCGCGGTACGTAATCAGCTGCGTCTTAACGGAGTGGAACTGATCGACGCCAGCACGCTGCGTAAAGATGTCCCTTCTCTGCGCCTCGATGGCTCGTCGATTCAGAAAGATACCGCATCGGTGTTCCAGGATGGTCGTACGGCGGAGTATCAGATGGTCATGACCGTTCATGCCAGCGTCCTGATCCCGGGTCACGATATCTATCCGATTACCACCAAGGTCTATCGGTCGTTCTTTGATAACCCGCAGGCGGCATTAGCGAAAGACGCCGAGCAGGATATGATTATCCAGGAAATGTACGACAAAGCGGCGGAACAGCTGATTCGTAAGCTGCCAAGCGTTCAGGTAGCGGATGTTGAAGCAACCCAGCAGGAAGAGAAACCGGTCGCCAGCAGCGCGGCGCCGGCTTCCTCGGGTAACCGCGTCTCCACCACGCTGGGTCAATGATGATTCGGTTGTACCCGGAACAGCTCCGCGCGCAGCTCACTGAAGGGCTGCGCGCGGCCTATCTGCTGCTTGGCAACGATCCCCTGCTGTTGCAGGAAAGCCAGGACGCCATTCGCGAAGCTGCTGCCGCGCAGGGCTTTACCGAGCACCATACTTTTTCAATCGACAACAGCACCGACTGGCAGGCGATTTTCGCCTTAAGCCAGGCGATGAGCCTGTTTGCCAGCCGGCAAACCCTGCTGTTGATCCTACCGGAAAACGGCCCCAACGCGGCGATCAATGAACAGCTCGCCACGCTGGTTGGCCTGCTGCACGACGACCTGCTGCTGATAGTTCGCGGAAATAAGCTGACCAAAGCCCAGGAGAATGCCGCATGGCTCACCGCCCTGGCTCAGCGCGCCGTCCAGGTCAGTTGCCAGACGCCGGAATACGCGCAGCTGCCGTGCTGGCTGGCCGCCCGGGCCAAACAGCATCAGCTGCAGCTCGACGACGCGGCCAGTCAGCTGCTGTGCTACTGTTACGAAGGCAATCTGCTGGCGCTGGCGCAGGCGCTGGAGCGTCTGGCGCTGCTCTGGCCGGACGGTAAGCTAACCCTCCCCCGCGTTGAGCAAGCGGTAAACGATGCCGCGCACTTTACGCCTTACCATTGGGTCGATGCCCTACTGGCAGGCAAAAGTAAGCGCGTGCTGCACGTCCTGCAGCAGTTACGCCTTGAAGGCTGCGAGCCGGCGATCCTGCTGCGTACTCTGCAGCGGGAGCTGCTGCTGCTGGTTACCCTCAAGCGCCAGGCGACGCACACGCCGCTGCGCTCGCTGTTTGATAAACATCGGGTCTGGCAAAACCGCCGTCAGCTGCTCAGCGACGCCCTCACGCGCCTGAGCGGGGAACAGCTGCGCCAGGCGGTGACCCTTCTGACCCGCGCGGAGCTCACCTTTAAACAGGATTACGGGCACGACGTCTGGCCCGAACTGGAAAGTCTTTCGTTGTTGCTCTGCCACAAAGCCCTGGCGGACGTTTTTATTGATGGTTGATATGACTCAGTTACAGGCAATCTATGGCGGCACCTTCGATCCGGTGCATTACGGTCACCTCAAGCCGGTTGAGATCCTGGCGAATCAGATTGGCCTGAGCAAGGTCATCATCATGCCTAACAACGTCCCGCCGCACCGGCCGCAGCCGGAAGCCACCAGCGCCCAGCGCGTGCACATGCTGAAGCTGGCGATTGCCGATAAACCGCTGTTCACGCTCGATGAACGCGAACTACGGCGCGATACCCCCTCCTGGACGGCGCAAACGCTGCAGGAGTGGCGCCAGGAGCAGGGGCCGCGCAAACCGCTGGCGTTTATCATTGGCCAGGATTCGCTACTGACCTTTCCCACCTGGCACAACTATGAAACCATTCTCGACAATGCCCACCTGATTGTTTGCCGCCGCCCGGGTTACCCGCTGACCATGGCGCAGGAAGCGGATCAGCGCTGGCTGGATCGCCATTTAACCCACGACGTGGAGTCTCTGCATAACCGCCCTTCCGGCGTGATCTACCTGGCTGAGACGCCGTGGTTCGATATTTCCGCGACGATCATCCGCCAGCGCCTTGAGCGCGGCGAGTCCTGCGCCGAGATGCTGCCTGCCGCCGTGCTGGATTACATCCGCGAGCAGGGACTCTATTGCTGACCCCAGGCTGGGCCTGGCGCGAAAAAAGCGCTATCGTAACGCCATCTCTTCATCGCCTGTCAGAGCCTGTTCATGAAATTGTGGTTAGTTCGCCATGGCGAAACCGAAGCCAACGTTGCCGGGTTATACAGCGGCCATGCCCCAACGCCCCTGACGCCGCGCGGCGTCGCTCAGGCGCGCGCGCTCGGCGAACGGCTGCGCCTGGCGCCTTTCGATAAAGTATTCTGTAGCGAGCTGGCGCGGACCGGGACAACGGCCGATCTGCTGCTTGGCGACCGCGCTATTCCGCGTGAGCGCCATCCCGCGCTCAATGAGATGTTTTTCGGCGACTGGGAGATGCGTCATCATCGCGACCTCCAGCGAGAAGATGCGGAAAACTATGCCGCCTGGTGTGCCGACTGGCAGCATGCGGCCCCCACCAACGGCGAAAGCTTTCAGAATTTTGCCCGCCGCGTCAGCGAGTTTATCCCAACGCTGACCGACTGCCGCCATCTTGACCATCTGCTGATCGTCGGCCATCAGGGCGTCCTGAGCCTGCTGACCGCCCTGCTGTTGCAGATGCCTGCGGCGGCGATGTGGCACTTTCCCATTGCCCATGGCGCCTGGAGCCTCCTCGAAATCCGCGACGATTTCACCACCCTGCGGGTATTAAATAGCCAGGCCGTCTGGCGGCCGCAAGAAGAATTCCCGCCAGACCATTGACAGGCCAGAGCAGGCTGTTATTCTCCGCTGCCAGGCAGCATCCGCCAAAGCCGGTTTGCAGAAATTGTTTTACAAAAATGGCGATGCAATCCGCGGCGAGGGATGGGATGATAGCCCGCCACGAACGCCTGCCGACAGACATTTCACCCGACTTTTTCATCAGTTCAGGTATACTGTCAGGCTCTTTATGATTATCAATCTTCACGCACCCAGGGGGAACACTTGCAGGGTAAAGCACTCCAGGATTTTGTTATCGACAAAATTGATGACCTGAAAGGTCAGGACATCGTTGCCATTGATGTACATGGCAAATCCAGCATCACCGATTGCATGATTATCTGCACCGGCACCTCCACGCGTCATGTGATGTCTATCGCCGACCACGTGGTTCAGGAGTCCCGCGCCGCCGGCATGCTGCCGCTGGGCGTTGAAGGGGAAGCCGCCGCCGACTGGATCGTCGTCGACCTCGGCGACGTGATGGTCCACGTCATGCAGGAAGAGAGCCGTCGTCTGTACGAGCTGGAAAAACTCTGGAGTTAATGCGTGAAGTTGCAGCTGGTGGCCGTTGGCACCAAAATGCCGGACTGGGTACAGACCGGCTTTAGCGAGTATCTGCGCCGTTTTCCCAAAGATATGCCGTTCGAGCTGGTGGAGATCCCTGCCGGTAAGCGCGGTAAGAACGCTGATATCAAACGCATCCTCGAAAAAGAGGGCGAGATGATGTTAGCCGCTGCCGGTAAGAACCGCATCGTGACCCTGGATATTCCGGGTAAACCATGGGATACACCGCAGCTGGCGCGCGAACTGGAACGCTGGAAACAGGACGGGCGCGACGTCAGTTTACTGGTAGGCGGCCCGGAAGGTCTCTCTCCGGCCTGCAAAGCGGCAGCGGAACAGAGTTGGTCGCTTTCCACGCTCACGTTGCCCCATCCGCTGGTACGCGTGCTGGTGGCTGAGAGCCTGTATCGTGCGTGGAGCATAACGACTAACCACCCTTACCACCGTGAGTAATGATGACCTGGGTAGACTAAGCAGCGAATGAAATTACAGAATTCTTTCCGCGACTATACGGCTGAATCCTCGCTGTTCGTGCGCCGGGCGCTGGTCGCTTTTTTGGGGATTTTGCTGCTTACCGGCGTTCTGATCGCCAACCTGTACAATGTGCAAATCGTTCGCTTCGACGACTATCAGACGCGCTCGAACGAAAACCGCATCAAGCTGGTGCCGATCCCGCCGAGCCGCGGCATTATTTACGATCGCAACGGCACCCCGCTGGCGCTTAACCGCACCATTTACCAGCTGGAGATGATGCCGGAGAAAGTCGATAACGTACAGCAGACGCTGGATGCGCTACGCGACGTCGTCGATTTAACTGACGATGACATCGCCGGTTTCAAAAAGGAGCGCGCCCGCTCCCATCGTTTTACCTCGATTCCGGTAAAGGTCAACCTCAGCGAAGTGCAGGTGGCCCGCTTTGCCGTCAACCAGTACCGCTTTCCCGGCGTGGAAGTCAAAGGCTACAAGCGTCGTTATTACCCCTATAATTCGGCGCTGACTCACGTCATTGGCTATGTCTCAAAAATTAACGATAAAGACGTCGACCGCCTGGATAAAGAGGGCAAGCTGGCCAACTACGCCTCGACGCACGACATTGGTAAGCTGGGTATAGAGCGTTATTACGAGGACGTTCTGCACGGTCAGACCGGCTACGAAGAGGTTGAAGTGAACAACCGCGGCCGCGTCATTCGTCAGCTGAAAGAGGTGCCTCCGCAGGCCGGACGCGACATCTACCTCACCCTCGACCTCAAGCTGCAGCAGTATATTGAAACGCTGCTGGCCGGCAGCCGCGCCGCCGTGGTGGTGACCGACCCGCGTACCGGCGCTATTCTGGCGCTGGTTTCAACCCCGAGCTATGACCCGAACCTGTTCGTCGACGGCATCTCCAGCAAAGATTACTCCGCGCTGCTCAACGACCCGAACACACCGTTGGTCAACCGAGCAACGCAGGGGGTCTATCCGCCGGCGTCGACGGTCAAACCGTACGTCGCCGTCTCGGCGCTGAGCGCCGGGGTGATCACCCGCAACACCAGCCTCTTCGACCCCGGCTGGTGGCAGTTGCCTGGCTCAGAGAAACGCTATCGTGACTGGAAAAAGTGGGGCCACGGCCATCTGAACGTCACCAAAGCGCTCGAGGAGTCTGCAGATACCTATTTCTACCAGGTCGCCTATGACATGGGCATCGACCGTCTCTCAGAGTGGATGAGCAAGTTTGGCTACGGCCACTACACCGGTATCGACCTCTCCGAGGAGCGCTCTGGCAACATGCCGACCCGCGAATGGAAGCTCAAGCGCTTTAAGAAACCCTGGTACCAGGGGGACACCATTCCGGTGGGCATCGGCCAGGGTTACTGGACCGCCACGCCGATCCAGATGAACAAAGCGCTGATGATCCTGATTAACGACGGCGTGGTGAAGGTGCCGCATCTGCTGCAGAGCACCGTGGAAGACGGCAAGCCCGTACCCTGGGTCCAGCCCCATGAGCCGCCGGTAGGCGATATCCATTCCGGCTATTGGGAAATCGCCAAAGACGGCATGTACGGCGTGGCCAACCGCGGCAACGGCACCGCGCACAAATACTTCGCCAGCGCGCCGTATAAAATCGCGGCCAAGTCAGGTACCGCTCAGGTGTTCGGCCTGAAGGCCAACGAAACCTATAACGCGCACCGGATCTCCGAGCGCTTGCGCGACCATAAACTGATGACGGCGTTTGCGCCTTATAACAACCCGCAGGTTGCCGTGGCGATGATTCTGGAAAACGGCGGCGCCGGCCCGGCGGTCGGTACGATTATGCGCCAGATCCTCGATCACATCATGCTGGGCGATAACAACACTACGCTGCCAAGCGAAAACCCGGCGGTAACCGCAGGGGAGGATCAATAATGACGGATAATCCGAACAAAAAATCGCTATGGGATAAAATCCATCTTGACCCCACCATGCTGCTTATCCTGCTGGCGCTGCTGACCTACAGCGCGCTGGTTATCTGGAGCGCCAGCGGTCAGGATGTCGGCATGATGGAGCGTAAAATCGGCCAGATCGCCATGGGCGTGGTGATCATGATCGTCATGGCGCAGATCCCGCCGCGGGTCTATGAAGGCTGGGCGCCCTACCTCTATATTTTCTGTATCATCCTGCTGGTAGCCGTTGACGCCTTCGGCGCCATCTCCAAAGGGGCGCAGCGCTGGCTGGATCTCGGTATTGTGCGCTTTCAGCCGTCGGAGATCGCCAAAATAGCCGTGCCGCTGATGGTGGCGCGGTTTATTAACCGCGATGTCTGTCCACCGTCGCTGAAGAACACCGGCATTGCCCTGGTGCTAATCTTCCTGCCGACGCTGCTGGTGGCGGCGCAGCCTGACCTCGGGACCTCGATCCTGATCGCCCTATCCGGGCTGTTTGTGCTGTTCCTCTCCGGCCTCAGCTGGCGCCTGATTGGTATCGCCGTGGTGCTGGTCGCCGCCTTTATTCCGATCCTGTGGTTCTTCCTGATGCACGACTATCAGCGTCAGCGCGTGATGATGCTCCTCGATCCGGAAACCGACCCGCTGGGCGCCGGCTATCACATTATTCAGTCTAAAATTGCCATTGGCTCCGGCGGTCTGCGCGGCAAAGGCTGGCTGCACGGCACCCAGTCGCAGCTGGAGTTTCTGCCGGAACGCCACACCGACTTTATCTTCGCCGTCCTCGCCGAAGAGCTGGGCCTGATTGGCGTACTGATCCTGCTAGCGCTTTATATTCTGCTGATTATGCGCGGACTGTGGATCGCCGCCCAGGCGCAAACCACCTTTGGCCGGGTCATGGCCGGTGGTTTAATGTTGATTTTATTCGTTTATGTCTTCGTAAATATTGGTATGGTAAGTGGTATTTTGCCGGTGGTGGGGGTACCTTTGCCGCTGGTCAGCTACGGGGGCTCAGCCCTAATCGTATTGATGGCCGGGTTTGGTATCGTAATGTCGATCCATACCCACAGAAAAATGTTGTCGAAAAGCGTTTAAAGGGGTTAGCAATGCGTAAGCAATGGCTGGGGATCTGCATAGCAGCGGGGCTGCTGGCGGCATGTTCGGGGGAAGACGTTCAGCAGAAGACGGTTAGCGTCCCGCAGCCGGCTGTCTGTAATGGTCCGACGGTAGAAATTAGCGGCGCCGACCCGCGTTTCGAAACGCTGAACGCCACGGCCAATCAGGATTATGAACGCGATGGCAAAAGCTACAAAATCGTCCAGGATCCGGCCAACTTCACCCAGACCGGTCTGGCGGCAATTTATGACGCCGAGCCGAACAGCAACCTGACCGCCTCTGGCGAAGCGTTCGATCCAACACAGCTTACCGCCGCGCATCCGACCTTGCCCATCCCAAGCTATGCGCGTATCACGAACCTGGCTAATGGCCGAATGATCGTGGTGCGCATTAACGATCGCGGCCCGTACGGCAATGACCGGGTCATTTCCCTGTCCCGCGCCTCCGCCGACCGCCTGAATACCTCGAACAATACTAAAGTTCGTATCGATCCTATCATCGTCTCTCAGGACGGCGCCTTGTCCGGCCCTGGTATGGCATGCACCACCGTCGCCAAACAGACCTATGCCCTGCCTTCACGTCCCAACCTTGATGGCGATGGTTCTGCCGCCATCGCCCCGGCCGATCAGTCAAACGTTCACGCCATCAGCAACTCAACGCTTAAGCCTGAAGATAACGTGGGCGCGCCGGTTAACGGCAGTGGATTCCTTGGCGCGCCGACGCCGCTGAATAATGGCGTGCTGGAAGGTAGCGAACCTGCTGCTGCGCCTGCCGCCGTCGCCGCGACGCCGGCAACACCCAGCGCACCGGTCACCGCGCCGGGCTCGATTCAGGGAAGCGTTGCGCCTGCCGCGACCGCAGCAGCAGCCGAGACTGTTGCCGCACCAGCCGCCAGCACCAGCGGCGAGTTCGTCGTGCAGGTCGGCGCCGTTAGCGACCAGGCTCGCGCCCAGCAATATCAGCAGCGCCTGAGCCAGCAGTTCGCCGTTCCCGGCCGTGTGATGCAAAACGGCGCCGTATGGCGGATCCAACTGGGGCCATTTGCCAGTAAGTCGCAAGCGTCGACGGTACAACAGCGCCTGCAAAACGAAGCGCAGCTGCAATCATTTATTACTCGCGCCAACTAAACGCAACGCCGCGGCATCCCGTGCTACTGCATATGTAAAAATCATTAACAAAGTCATATGTAATGTCGGGTGCCGCTGCGAAATGCATTTGTTATAGTAAGGCACTTTTTTTAATTTCATCACGGATGCCGTTGTTCTGACCATGAAGACCTCTTTCACCGCTCGTTTACTCGTTACGGCCCTCTCCGTTGCGGCACTGTCTACCGCTGCCCGCGCCGATGACCTGAATATGAAAACCATGATCCCAGGCGCTCCGCAGATCGATGCCGAATCCTGGGTTCTTATCGATTACAACTCAGGTAAAGTACTGGCGGAAAACAACGCCGACGCCCGTCGCGATCCGGCGAGCCTGACCAAAATGATGACCAGCTACGTCATTGGCCAGGCCATGAAGGCGGGGAAATTCAAAGAATCCGATCTGGTCACCGTGGGTAACGACGCGTGGGCAACCGGTAATCCGGTGTTTAAAGGTTCTTCCCTGATGTTCCTGAAACCGGGCATGCAGGTGCCGGTTTCTCAGCTGATCCGCGGCATCAACCTGCAATCCGGTAACGATGCCTGCGTGGCGATGGCCGACTACGTCGCCGGCAGCCA